>Ga0207696_1000066_pt1 | contig 231203 bp, 195 predicted proteins | sample KBSS54metaG_FD_184403 | JGI IMG/M metagenome (GOLD analysis project Ga0207696, IMG submission 184403) | Switchgrass rhizosphere microbial communities from Kellogg Biological Station, Michigan, USA - KBS S5-4 metaG (SPAdes) (version 2) | ecosystem: Host-associated > Plants > Roots > Rhizosphere... | reverse complement strand
TGTGGCTGGTCATCCTCTCAGACCAGCTAGGGATCGTCGCCTAGGTGAGCCATTACCCCACCTACTAGCTAATCCCATCTGGGCACATCTGATGGCATGAGGCCCGAAGGTCCCCCACTTTGGTCTTGCGACGTTATGCGGTATTAGCTACCGTTTCCAGTAGTTATCCCCCTCCATCAGGCAGTTTCCCAGACATTACTCACCCGTCCGCCGCTCGTCACCCGAGAGCAAGCTCTCTGTGCTACCGCTCGACTTGCATGTGTTAGGCCTGCCGCCAGCGTTCAATCTGAGCCATGATCAAACTCTTCAATTTAAGTTTGATGCTCGTGAATTAAACTTCGTAATGAATTACGTGTTCACTCAGAGACTTGGTATTCATTTTTCGTCCGAGGACGTTAAGAATCCATGTCACTTTGAGTGCCCACACAGATTGTCTGATAAATTGTTAAAGAGCAGTGCGACGGCGCTGAGCGCTCTGTCGCGAGGTGGCGTATATTACGCTTTCCTCTTTCAGAGTCAACCCTGAATTTCAGAAGTTTTCTCTTTCAACCCGGCGGCTTGTTTGCCGTTGTTCCGTGTCGATGGAGGCGCATTATAGGGAGCCGAACGGGAATGACAAGCGGAAAAATGCATTTTTATTTCAACCGCTCATCTTTTGTACTTAACGCCTATTTTTGCTGCTTTTTGATGGCTTCCGGCAGGTCTGCCAGGCTATTCAGCACCCAGTCTGCGGCATTTTCCGCTTCCGGCGTGACCGGCTTGCCGGTACGAACCAGGACTTTAGTCCCAATAGATGCGGCGGCGGCGGCCTGCATATCTTCCACTTTATCGCCAACCATATAAGAAGCAGCCATATCGATATGAAGATAGTCGCGTGCCGAGATCAGCATTCCCGGATGCGGCTTACGGCAATCACAGGTTTGACGAAACTCTTCAACCGTCCCCTGCGGGTGGTGCGGACAGTAATAGATACCGTCCAGATCGATACCGCGATCGGCCAGAGACCAGTCCATCCATTCGGTCAGCGTTTCAAACTGCGCTTCCGTGAACTTACCGCGCGCGATACCGGATTGATTGGTGACCACCACCAGGGCGAATCCCATCTCCTTTAGCTGACGCATCGCGTCAATGACGCCATCGATAAATTCAAAGTTGTCGATTTCGTGGACATAGCCATGATCGACATTAATCGTGCCGTCACGGTCGAGAAAAATTGCGGGTACTGACTTTGCCACCGGTTTGCTCCTGATAAAGGCTAGTCTGATTAGTATCGCATGTTTCTGGAGGCAAGAAAGTGCTCATTATACAGAGGCTGATTGATTTAGACGTCTGGATGCCTTAACATCCATTTCATTGACAGGCATCGCCTGGACACGGCAGAAGAAAATGCCACGGCAAACGGCTAAACGATAATAAATAACTGATGATTAAACTTTCGAATATCACCAAAGTGTTCCTGCAGGGGAATCGCACCATACAGGCCCTGAACAACGTCAGCCTGCATGTCCCTGCCGGACAAATTTATGGCGTGATCGGCGCATCCGGCGCCGGTAAAAGTACGCTGATTCGCTGCGTTAACCTACTGGAACGTCCGACCGAAGGCAGTGTCCAGGTTGACGGTCAGGAGCTGACCGCGCTGTCTGAAAAAGCGCTGACCCGCGCACGTCGCCAGATTGGCATGATTTTCCAGCACTTTAACCTGCTGGCCTCGCGCACCGTCTTCGGCAACGTGGCGCTCCCTCTGGAGCTGGATAATACCCCGCAGGCGGAAATTAAGCGCCGCGTGACCGAACTGCTGGATCTGGTCGGTCTTGCCGATAAGCATGATAGCTACCCGGCAAACCTTTCCGGCGGTCAGAAACAGCGTGTGGCTATTGCTCGCGCGCTGGCAAGCAACCCGAAGGTGCTGCTGTGTGACGAAGCCACCAGCGCCCTGGACCCGGCAACCACGCGCTCCATTCTGGAACTGCTGAAAGATATCAACCGTCGCCTGGGGCTGACTATTCTGCTGATTACCCACGAGATGGATGTCGTCAAACGTATCTGCGATTGCGTCGCGGTAATCAGCAATGGTCAGTTGATCGAGCAGGATACGGTGAGTGAAGTCTTCTCTCACCCGAAAACTCCGCTGGCCCAACAGTTTATTCAATCCACACTGCATCTGGATATTCCGGACGACTACCAGGCTCGCCTGAAGCCGACCGCGCTACCCGATAGCGTCCCTATGCTGCGCATGGAGTTCACCGGTCATTCCGTCGACGCTCCGCTGCTCTCTGAAACCGCCCGCCGCTTTAATGTGAATAACAACATTATTAGCGCGCAGATGGATTACGCCGGCGGCGTGAAGTTCGGCATTATGCTGACCGAGATGCACGGCACGCAGGAAGATACCCAGGCGGCCATCGCCTGGTTGCAGGAACACCATGTAAAAGTAGAGGTACTGGGATATGTCTGAGGCAATGATTTGGCTGCTGTTGCGCGGCGTATGGGAAACGCTGGCCATGACCTTCGTCTCCGGCTTTTTCGGTTTTGTCATCGGCCTGCCGGTGGGTGTGCTGCTGTACGTCACCCGCCCGGGACAGATTATTGCCAACGCCAAACTGTACCGGACGCTATCCGCGCTGGTTAACATTTTCCGTTCCATCCCTTTCATTATCCTGCTGGTGTGGATGATTCCTTTCACCCGCGTGATTGTCGGTACGTCCATCGGGCTGCAGGCCGCCATTGTGCCGCTGACGGTTGGCGCGGCGCCGTTTATCGCCCGTATGGTGGAGAACGCGCTGCTGGAAATTCCGACCGGGCTTATCGAGGCATCCCGCGCGATGGGCGCCACGCCGATGCAGATCGTGCGTAAGGTACTACTGCCAGAAGCGCTGCCGGGTCTGGTAAATGCCGCAACCATCACCCTCATTACGCTGGTCGGCTATTCCGCGATGGGCGGAGCGGTGGGTGCCGGCGGTCTGGGGCAGATTGGCTATCAGTACGGCTATATCGGCTACAACGCTACGGTAATGAATACCGTGCTGGTATTACTGGTTATTCTGGTTTATTTAATCCAATTCTCTGGCGATCGTATCGTCCGGGCTGTAACTCACAAATAACATTATCTACACCCCCTCATTCGGGTCGTCTCCGCGCGGCCCAATGACTCGTGTACACACAGACTCTTACAGAAAGGAAATAACATGGCCTTTAATTTCAAAACCTTTGCGGCAGTCGGCGCATTAATCGGTTCTCTGGCTCTGGTGGGTTGTGGTCAGGATGAAAAAGATCCGAACCATATTAAAGTCGGCGTCATCGTTGGTGCCGAGCAGCAGGTTGCCGAAGTGGCACAAAAAGTGGCGAAAGAGAAATACGGTCTCGACGTTGAGCTGGTGACCTTCAACGATTATGTTCTGCCGAACGAAGCGTTGAGCAAAGGCGATATCGACGTTAACGCCTTCCAGCACAAACCGTACCTCGATCAGCAAATTAAAGACCGTGGCTACAAACTGGTGGCCGTGGGTAACTCCTTTGTCTATCCGATTGCCGGTTATTCCAAAAAAATCAAATCACTGGATGAGCTGCAGCCGGGCTCGCAGATTGCCATTCCTAACGATCCGACCAACCTCGGTCGTTCCCTGCTGCTGCTGCAACAGGTGGGCCTGATCAAACTGAAAGAAGGCGTTGGTCTGCTGCCAACCTCGCTGGATATCATTGAGAACCCAAAAAACCTGAAGATTGTTGAGCTGGAAGCACCGCAGCTGCCGCGTTCCCTCGACGATGCACAGATTGCGCTGGCGGTCATCAACACTACCTACGCCAGCCAGATCGGCCTGACCCCGGCCAAAGATGGTATTTTCGTAGAAGGTAAGGACTCTCCGTACGTGAACCTGATTGTTGCTCGCGAAGACAATAAAGATGCGGAGAATGTTAAGAAATTTGTTCAGGCTTACCAGAGCGATGAAGTTTACGAAGCCGCTAACAAAATCTTTAACGGCGGCGCAGTGAAAGGCTGGTAATCTCTTTTCACCGTAATATCATGCAGGACGGGCTTTATGCCCGTCTTGTCATTTATGCAAGCACCTGATTCAATAGCGCCCTGTTTGATCATTTATTGAGGAAATACTATGCGTGCTTTACCGGTCTGTTTGTTAGCACTCATGTTAAGCGGCTGTTCTATGCTAAGCAGATCTCCCGTCGAACCTGTACAAAGCACCGCAACCGCACCGGCCAAAACGGAGCCTGCCAAACCGAAAGCAGTACGTCCGGCGCCGGTAAGAATTTATACCGATGCCTCCGCACTGGTCGGGAAGCCATTCCGCGATCTCGGTGAAGTGACCGGCGAATCATGCCAGGCCAGCAATCAGGACTCGCCGCCCAATATCCCGACCGCCCGCAAGCGTCTGCAAATCAACGCAGCTAAAATGAAAGCTAACGCGGTCCTTCTGCACAGCTGTGAAGTCACCAGCGGCACACCAGGATGCTATCGCCAGGCCGTTTGCCTGGGTTCAGCGCTTAACGTCTCGGCGCAATGAGTGCTTTTCAGTTTGCGCAGATAGGCGTTATCCGCTCGCCATATAAAGAAAAATTTGCCGTCCCGCGCCAGCCAGGCCTGGTCAAACATGGCGGCGGCGAATTGCATCTGCTGCCGCCTTATAACCAGGCTGATGCCGTCCGCGGCCTGGAAGCATTCAGTCATCTGTGGGTGCTGTTTGTTTTCCATCAGACGATGGAAGGCGGCTGGCGCCCCACCGTGCGCCCTCCCCGCCTCGGCGGCAATGCGCGTATGGGCGTGTTCGCCACGCGTTCAACGTTTCGCCCGAATCCCATCGGGATGTCGCTGGTTGAACTGAAAGGCGTTCGCTGTCATCAAGATCAGGTCATCCTTCAGCTTGGCAGTCTGGATTTGGTAGACGGTACGCCGGTCGTCGATATCAAACCTTACCTGCCGTTTGCCGAAGCGCTGCCGGATGCCAACGCCAGCTACGCCCAGCAGGCGCCGCAGGCGGAGATGGCGGTCAGCTTTACCCCTGAAACGCAGGCGCAGCTCCTCGCCCTGGAACAGCGCTATCCGCACCTTACAGCGTTCATCTGCGAGGTGCTGGCGCAGGATCCGCGGCCGGCCTATCGTAAAGAGGAAGAAGCGGGAAAAACTTATGCCGTCTGGCTGCTCGATTTTAACGTACGCTGGCGCGTGATTCCGTCCGGTTTTGAAGTCTTTTCCCTTGAACCGCGCTAATTTTATTTTCCTCTCTTTTGGCATCTTTGCCACACTGGTAAACTAAATCACTTTTTTTGTTTCAGGCTGGTCCCCCAGCCTGTTCCGATCGTCCAAATGGAACCGTAACAACATGCGTACTAGCCAATACCTGCTCTCCACTCAAAAGGAGACACCTGCCGACGCCGAAGTCATCAGCCATCAGTTGATGCTGCGCGCCGGGATGATTCGCAAGCTGGCCTCCGGGTTGTACACCTGGCTGCCGACCGGCCTGCGCGTCCTGAAAAAAGTCGAAAACATCGTGCGTGAAGAGATGAACAACGCCGGTGCCATCGAGGTGTCCATGCCGGTAGTTCAGCCAGCGGACCTGTGGCAGGAAAGCGGTCGCTGGGAGCAGTACGGTCCGGAACTGCTGCGTTTCGTTGACCGCGGCGAGCGTCCGTTTGTTCTCGGTCCAACGCATGAAGAGGTCATTACCGACCTGATCCGTAACGAGCTGAACTCTTACAAGCAGCTGCCGCTGAACTTCTTCCAGATTCAGACCAAGTTCCGTGATGAAGTTCGCCCGCGCTTTGGCGTAATGCGCTCTCGTGAGTTCCTGATGAAAGATGCCTACTCTTTCCATACCTCTCAGGAATCGCTGCAAGAGACCTACGATGCGATGTATGCTGCCTACAGCAAAATCTTCACTCGCATGGGTCTTGATTTCCGCGCGGTACAGGCTGACACCGGCTCAATCGGCGGTAGCGCGTCTCATGAGTTCCAGGTTCTGGCGCAGAGCGGCGAAGATGACGTGATCTTCTCTGACAGCTCTGACTTCGCGGCCAACATTGAGTTTGCTGAAGCAGTTGCGCCGAAAGCACCGCGCGCGGGAGCAACTCAGGAGATGACGCTGGTCGATACGCCGAATGCGAAAACCATCGCCGAGCTGGTCGAGCAGTTCAACCTGCCGGTTGAGAAGACCGTCAAAACCCTGCTGGTTAAAGCAGTTGAAGGCAGCAGCTACCCGCTGGTTGCCCTGCTGGTGCGCGGCGACCACGAGCTGAACGAAGTGAAAGCAGAAAAACTGGCGCAGGTTGCCAGCCCGCTGACCTTTGCTACTGAAGCAGAAATTCGCGCCATCGTTAACGCAGGTCCAGGTTCTCTGGGGCCGGTGAATATGCCGATTCCGGTGGTTATCGACCGTACCGTGGCGGCAATGAGCGATTTCGCTGCTGGCGCCAACATCGATGGTAAACACTACTTCGGCATTAACTGGGATCGCGATGTGGCGACCCCGGAAGTTGCCGATATCCGTAACGTTGTCGCCGGCGATCCGAGCCCGGATGGCCAAGGTACGCTGCTGATTAAACGTGGCATCGAAGTGGGTCACATCTTCCAGCTGGGGACCAAGTACTCACAGGCGATGAACGCCTCGGTGCAGGGTGAAGACGGCCGTAACCAGGTGCTGACTATGGGCTGCTACGGTATCGGGGTAACCCGCGTGGTGGCTGCTGCCATTGAGCAGAACCATGACGACCGCGGTATTATCTGGCCAGATGCGATCGCCCCTTTCCAGGTCGCTATCCTGCCGATGAACATGCACAAATCCTACCGCGTGCAGGAGCTGGCTGAGAAGCTGTATAGCGAGCTGCGCGCACAGGGTATCGAAGTGCTGATGGACGACCGTAAAGAGCGTCCGGGCGTGATGTTTGCCGACATGGAGCTGATTGGTATTCCGCATACCATCGTGCTCGGCGATCGCAACCTCGACAATGACGATATCGAATATAAATATCGTCGCAACGGCGAGAAGCAGCTGATCAAAACCGGCGATATTGTGAATTACCTGGTTAACGCTATTAAAGGCTGAGCCCACCGCTAAACGTAAAAAGGCCCCGCATCTGCGGGGCCTTTTTTATGTTGGCAACGAGGTTTTCCGCAGCGTTTGTTTGCCGCGTTCGCGAGAAAACGACTTACTGGTTACACTCTTTGCCCGGCACGAATTTACTATTTTTATCCGCCATCAGCGTTTTCACCATCTCCCCGCTATCGGGGTTGGCTTCCAGCGTAAAGTGCCCTTCTACCACCAGCAGCACCGGGCGCGTTTGCGTCCCGCGAGCGGCGGCATAATCGCGCTCAAGCTGGGCATTGTTAGCCACCGCGATCCGCTTACCGGTCGCACAGTCGGTGAAGGTGGCCGCATCCGCCATATAGAAATACATCCCGCGCATGGTCATCGGCGTAGTCGGCAGACTGGCTTTGACCGATTTCAGGGTGTAGTTGAGCGTTGACTCAATGGGGTTACCTTCCCGATCGAGCATTTCCAGGGTTTCCCCCTTCGCGCGATAGTAGGACTTCTCCCCTTTGCTGTCGGTCAGGACCAGCTTATCGGCGGTCCGCGCCCAGGTCCCGTACGAGGCGAACGATGACGGTTCACGGCTGACGCCCTGGTAACGTTCGTTCATAACCCAGCTGCCATCCTTTTCGAGGAACAGCGAGGTTTCAATCCCTTCACAATCGGCGCAGGGCAAAATGCCACGCCAGCTTTGCTGCATCGGCTTCAGTTCTTCCATCGGCGCCGGCTGTAACATCTCGACATCCGAACGATGGTTGCAGCCAAATAGCGCAAAGAGCGAACACGCTACGGCAACGGAGAGTACGATTTTCTTCACTGTTAATTCCTTATAATCCATTCCACCCGTTCGCCATGCCGCCTACTGACGAACTTTCCCCCGCAGCGCTTTGACAGAGGACTTTTGCGCCTTCGAGGCAAGACGACGCTCTTTTGACGCCCGGGTCGGCCGGGTCTCACGGCGACTTTTTTGCACTGCGGTTAATTCTTTTATTAACGCAACCAGACGGGAAATGGCCGCTTCGCGATTCATTTCCTGGCTGCGATATTCCTGAGCCTTAATGATAACCACACCCTCGGCAGAAATTAAGTGGTGACTGGCGGCCAGTAATCGTTCTTTATAATAATCAGGCAGACTGGATGCTTTTATGTCAAAGCGCAGATGGATGGCGGTAGACGCTTTATTCACGTGCTGACCGCCCGCGCCCTGCGCGCGTATCCCGGACAAGGTTATCTCTTCATCCGGAATAACCACGCTGCGGCTAATCGTAATCATGCCGACGGCTGCCACGCCGTTAAATGAATTTCCAGATTATTCTTAGCGTCAGATAGCCAGATGCCGCCGTCCTGTAAAGTGGCCTGTAGCACCATTGAACGATCGGCAAAAGCGCTGAGCCTGGCGAGCTGCGCATCATCCAGATACCAGACCGTCAGTTTGCTAAACTGCGCCATTTTGCTCTTGTTCTGCTGCCACCAGATTTCCGCTGCCCGGCTATTGTAGGCAAACAACACCACCTCCTGCGCCCGTGAACACGCTTTTTTAATCCGCCGCTCATCCGGCAAACCAAGCTCAATCCACAGGTCAACACCGAGATGATCGTTGAGTAGCCAGAGTTCTGCCTCATCCTCTGACGAGAGGCCGCGGGTAAACTGCAGACGTTCGTCGGCGTATTTGATCCACGCCAGCAGGCGTAGCATCATGCGCTCCTGGGTTTCCGACGGATGCTGAGCCAGCGTCAGGCTGGCATCCAGAAACTGGTTGCGATCGAGATCGGCAACGTTCACCGTAGCCTTATAAATTGTCGCTTTCAGCGCCATGAATACTCTCCTGAAATAAATGGCGTACATTGTAGCGAAACGGGCGACAAAAGGCTGCCGGCAATCGGCGGCTCTCTTTTCATCCTGCTGATATTGCTTAAATGACTATGGTATAGTCACCTTGCTAAACAGAGTGTATCTTCGTAGGCTTAAACTTGCATCCCACGGTTGAGTCAGAATACTGACAGGAGGGCATGTGGACCAATATTGTGAGTTAATACGCAAGCGGTATGCGGAAATAGCCAGCGGAGACCTAGGGTATATTCCAGATGCGCTGGGTTGCGTGTTGAAAGTATTGAATGAAATTGCGGCGGATGAGGCCCTTTCGGAGTCAGTCAGGGAAAAAGCCGCCTGTGCGGCAGCAAACTTACTGGTGAGCGATTATGTCAATGAATGATACTTATCAACCCATCAACTGTGATGATTATGACAACCTCGAACTTGCCTGCCAGCATCATCTGGTGCTTGTCCTGACGCTCAAAGATGGTGAGCAGCTGCAAGCGAAGGCAAGCGATCTTATCTCGCGCAAAAATATCGAGTATCTGGTGGTGGAACTGAGCGGAAACATTCGCGAACTACGCCTGGATAAAATCGCCAGCTTCAGCCACCCGGAAATCGGTACCGTGGTGGTCAGTGAGTCCTGAATAAAAACGGGTGGCTCAGCCGCCCGTTTTCCTCCATATCATCTCTACCCCTTCGCCTTCCCGCGCTTCCCCTTCGCAGGTTACGAACAGCGAATCCGCCGCCGCAATCAGCGTCTCACCGTAGAACAGTAGCGGTGTGGTATCGCGGCGCCAGGGGGCCACGCCCAGCTCCTGCCAGATTTTCTTCAGTTTGCGGCCACCGTGACGACCGACAATATGCAGATTCCCGCTGGCGCGAAAACGCACCGTCACCGGCTCTCCACCACGCGGGGCGCGTAACGGTCCGCCTGGTTGCAGCACCAGTTCGCCAAGACCTTCAGGCAGCCGTAGCGGTTGTCGGTAGTCCGGCCACGGTAGCAGCGCATTCGTCTGGCCGGGTTGATACCTGACCCACCACAGCCGCTGCTGATAACGGCGCACGGAAAAGTCGCCAAGACGCAGGCACGGAAAGGCATCCTCCCGCGCCAGCGCGACTTCGCGCCAGATTCGCTCCGTCATCTCGCGCGAGGGCATCGGCGCAGAGTGCCCGGCCAGCCAGCGCCGTAACAGCGCGGCGCGGCGCGGCGCGCTCATGGACGCCAGCGCGTCGATAGCTAACGAACCGTCATCCGCCACCAGTTTTGCCAAATCTTCCGCCAGCAGTTCATCCAGCAGCTGCTCCTGTTCACCGCACAGGCTGGCGCTACGCGCGACCGCTTCACTAAAGTGGGGCCAGCGCGCGTTAAGCTGCGGGACAACGCGCAGGCGAAGGAAGTTACGATCGTAGGTATCATCCTGATTACTCTCGTCCTCAATCCAGCTGAGCTGATGAGCCAGCGCCCACTGGTGCAGCGTCTCACGACGGGTATTCAGCAGAGGACGCAGCAGCCGGGTAGCGGCAAACCCGGAGGACGCCGCCATCGCCGCCAGCCCGGTTGGGCCGCTGCCGCGTTTGAGCGCCAACAGGAAGGTTTCACACTGATCGTCGAGGTGTTGAGCCGTCACCAGGGCTTCTCCCGGCCGCAGCGCCCCCCGGAAAGCCTGGTAGCGTGCCTGACGCGCATGCGCCTCCACGCCCAGGCCATCATCCGCCAGGGTGACGCGCTCGACCACCAGCGGAACCTGCCAGTGCTGACAAACCTGCTGGCAGTGCGCAACCCAGCTATCGGCATTCGCGCTCAGGCCATGGTGAATATGGATGGCCCGCAGCTGCAGCGTCGGGTCCCGTTCACGCCAGCAGACCAGTTGATGTAAAAGCACCGTCGAATCCAGACCGCCGCTGAAGGCGACCAAAAACTGACGATAGGGGTGTAGGGTGTCCGCAATATCGGGCGTCATCATCTTGATAGTGTCGCTGGGGAGATAGCCCGGCACGTTACCGGGCCGGGCGCGCTCTGGCAAGGGTTACTGCTGATAAATCTCCAGCGGCAGGCCGTCGGGATCGTTAAAAAAGGTGAAGCGTTTGCCGGTAAAAGGATCGATGCGAATTCCCTCACAGGCCACGCCATGCTTTTCCAGATGAGCCACCGCCGCGTCAATATCATCCACGCTAAAGGCCAGATGACGCAGCCCACAGGCTTCCGGACGGCTCGGACGAGCTGGAGGGAACGGGAAAGAGAACAGTTCAATAACATACTCGCCGTTCAATGCCAGATCGCCCTTCCACGAGTCGCGCTCTTCACGATAAAACTCACTCTGCAACGTAAAGCCCAGAATATCGCAGTAAAAGGCTTTGCTGCGCGCATAATTGGTCGCGATGATAGCAATATGGTGAACCCGTTTTAAACCCAGCATGTCTACTCCTCCAGTTAATGCCATCCAGGTTACTCGCGCCGCTTAGCGCGGTGCAAGCAGTGAGTCATTTTTTAAGACTCGTACCCGGTAGACGCCGTCGTCCCCGCGCTTCGCCCCGTGGATATCCGTTTCAAAGCCCGGATAATGGCGGCCAATCGAGCAGAGCATCAGCAGGAAATCGAGCACCGCCCGGCTCTCTTCGGTAATCATCTCTCCGGGCATCAACAGCGGTACGCCCGGCGGGTACGGCAGAATCATATTAGCCGAAATGCGCCCAACCAGATTTTCCAGCGCAATGGTTTCGACTTCACCTTTGATTTGCCGCTGCCAGGCCTGATGCGGCGTCATTTTCATTTCCGGCAGCACGTCAAACGCGCTCAGCATCAGCTGTGAAAGCTGGTGCTGACGGATCAGGCGATGGATCCCCTGCGCCAGATCCTGAATACGCATATTGCGATAAAAATCGGGATCTTCCGCGTAGAGATCCGGCAGCATGTTCTTCACTCGCAGGTTGAGATCGTAGGCGCGCTTAAACTCGGTTAAGCCGCGCAGCAGCCCCATCGCCCGGGTTTTATCGATGCCGATGCTGAACAGAAACAGCAGGTTGTAGGGACCCGTTTTTTCCACGACCACGCCGCGCTCATCGAGGAATTTCGCCACCAGCGCCGCCGGGATCCCCTCACCGTCCATATTGCCCTGTTCATCCATTCCCGGCGTCAGGATCGTCACCTTCACCGGGTCGAGGAACATATGATTATCGTCAGCGTCTTTGAAACCGTGCCAGTTCTCCCCCCCTGCCACCGGCCAGCACTGCACCTGCTCAATATCCTCCGGCTGCCAGATATCAAAGAACCAGCCGTCAGTCTCTTCACGCAGACGCTGGACCTCTTTGCGGAAATCCAGCGCTCGCTCAATGGAGCGTTGGATCAAACGCTTGCCAGAATTGCCGCGCAGCATGGCCGCCGCGGTTTCTATCGAAGCCACGATCGGATAGCTCGGCGACGTCGAGGTGTGCATCATAAACGCTTCATTAAAGGTCTCTTCGTCGTAGCTGCCTTTAATGTGGATCAGCGAGGCCTGCGACAGCGCGGCCAGCATTTTGTGCGTTGATTGTGTTTCGAAGACCACCTTACCCGGAATGCGATCGCCGCTCATCCCGCTTTTCCCCTCGTAGATCGGATGGAAATGAGTGTAAGGCACCCAGGCCGAATCAAAATGGATCGAGGGCACATCGAGCGTCTCTTTGATCCAGGTGGTGTTATACAGCAGCCCGTCGTAGGTGGAGTTGGTAATCACCGCATGTACCGGCCACCCGGCTCCGCTCGTGGTATCGACCTTCTGCTGAATGCTGTCGCGGGTGAATTCCCGTTTCGGTATACCGCCCAGAATACCCAGCGCGTTACGCGTCGGTTTCAGCCACAGTGGAACGACATCGCTCATCATCAGCAGGTGCGCCAGTGACTTATGGCAGTTACGGTCAATCAGCAGCGTGCTGCCCGCCGGCGCCGAATACATGCCGACAATTTTGTTCGACGTCGAGGTGCCGTTCGTCACCATGTAGCTCTGCTCGGCACCAAAGGCGCGGGCGATATACTCTTCAGCCTCCAGGTGCGGCCCGGTATGATCGAGCAGCGACCCCAGCTCGGTAACCGAAATCGACACGTCGGCTTTCAGCGTATTGCCCCCGAAAAAGTCATAAAACAGGCAGCCAACCGGGCTTTTCTGGTACGCGCTGCCCCCCATATGCCCCGGCGTACAGAAGGTATATTTTCCCTCCTGCACATAGTTGAACAGGGCTTTGGTAAACGGCGGCGTAATGTTATCCAGGTATTCACGCGTGTACTGGGCGATTCGGGTGGCGATCTCTTCTGCCAGGCCAAGCGCGTATTCAAAGAACCACAGCGTCATACGCAGATCCTGACTGCTGACATCCATCGTCGAATGCGCGTTGATAAAGGCGTATAGCGGGAGATACTCATTCAGCTGATTGATATCGCTGCACAGATCGGCGTTGTACTCATCCCAGTCAAAGATGACCCCGCAGATCCGCGGATTATGTTCGATAAACTGCAGCAGGTCGGCGCTGTTTTGCGGCCAGATAGTCTGAAAGCCTTGCCGTTGCAGGGCCGCTTCCAGCTCTTTGATCGGTTCGTCTTTGTGGTAGACGCCGTGGGGCCCCATGATGGCGATGATATTCACGCTTTCCTCCTGGAATTGACCTGAGTCAGGCATCATAGCAATCGCGCTGGCGTATCGCACATAAAAAAGGGGCCGGAAAATCCGGCCCCAGGCAATATTGACGCGAAAAATAATCAGGCGTAGCCGTAGCTCATCAGACGCTGGTAGCGACGATTTAACAGCTCCTCTTCACTCAGGGTGTCGAGGTCAGCCAGATCCGCCAGCAGCTGCGCCTTCAGGCTTGCCGCAATGGCTTCCGGGTTGCGATGAGCGCCGCCCAGAGGTTCCGGGATAATTGAGTCAATCAGCTTCAGCTCTTTCAGACGCGGAGCAATGATCCCCATCGCTTCGGCCGCCAGCGGGGCTTTATCCGCGCTTTTCCACAGAATGGAGGCACAGCCTTCCGGTGAAATGACCGAATAGGTGCTGTACTGCAGCATGTTGACCTTGTCGCCAACGCCGATCGCCAGCGCGCCGCCGGAACCACCTTCCCCGATAACGGTACAGATGACCGGAACGCTCAGACGCGACATTTCGCGCAGGTTACGGGCAATCGCCTCAGACTGGCCGCGCTCTTCCGCACCCACGCCCGGGTACGCACCCGGGGTGTCGATAAAGGTGATGATCGGCATTTTGAAACGCTCAGCCATCTCCATCAGGCGCAGCGCCTTACGATAGCCTTCCGGCGCCGGCATCCCGAAGTTGCGGCGAATCTTCTCTTTCGTTTCGCGCCCTTTCTGGTGGCCGATAATCATCACCGGACGCCCGTCCAGACGCGCAATACCGCCAACAATGGCTTTATCGTCAGCGTAAGCGCGGTCGCCAGCCAGTTCGTCAAATTCGTCGAATGCCAGGCGAACATAATCCAGGGTGTACGGGCGACGTGGGTGGCGTGCCAGTTGAGCAACCTGCCATGCCCCCAGATCGGCGAAGATTTTACGCGTCAGTTCAACGCTTTTTTCGCGCAGACGATGCACTTCTTCGTCGATGTTAATATCGAGTTTCTCATCCTGACGGCTTACCGCAGTCAGGGAATCGATTTTCGCTTCCAGCTCTGCAATCGGCTGTTCAAAATCAAGGAAATTCAGACTCATAGTATTCCTGTATTAGTCAAACTCCAGTTCCACCTGCTCCGAGCCGATAAGGCCACGCAGATCGTTGAGTAAACGATCGCTCGGAGAGACGCGCCATGTTGCGCCAAAACGCAGCCGCGCGCGCGCATCCGCCCTCTGATAATAGAGGTGTACTGGAATGGTTCCCGAACGGTGGGGTTCCAGAGACTGACGGAGTCGGTTTAAAAGCTGGTCATCAATTTGCCTGTCCGTCAGCGAGATAGCAAGCCCGCGAGCATATTTTTCCCGGGCTTCGTCAATGTCCATGACTTCACGGGCGGTCATTTTAAGCCCCCCGCTGAAGTCATCAAAGCTGACCTGTCCGCTGACGATAAGTATGCGGTCTTTTTCCAGCAATTGCTGATATTTATCCAGCGCGTCGGTAAATAACATCACCTCCAGACGCCCGGAACGGTCATCCAACGTACAGATACCGATACGATTGCCGCGCTTGGTGACCATTACCCGCGCAGCAATAACGAGCCCCGCCGCCGTGGTGACTTTACCACGATCGGTCGGATGCATGTCTTTGAGTCTCACGCCGCCAACATAGCGCTCAATCTCTTTCAAATACTGGTTGATAGGATGACCCGTCAGGTACAGCCCCAGGGTCTCCCTTTCACCATCCAGCACCACCTGCTCCGGCCACGGCTGGCAGTTGGCATAGGATTGCTCGATTTGCTCCGGCTCTTCCGCCAGCACCCCGAACATATCCGCCTGGCCAATCGCCTCGGCTTTCGCATGCTGATCGGCGGCCTTCAGCGCATCGCCCAGCGAATTCATTAATGCCGCGCGATGCGGCCCGAGGCGGTCAAACGCCCCGGACATAATCAGTTTTTCCAGCACCCGACGGTTCAGCTTTTTGGTATCGGTGCGGGCGCAAAGATCGAACAACTCGCGGAAATAACCGCCGTTGTTACGCGCTTCAATAATGGCTTCGATCGGGCCTTCTCCGACCCCTTTAATCGCGCCGATACCGTAGACGATTTCACCGTCGTCATTCACGTGGAAATGGTACAGACCGGAGTTAATATCCGGCGGCAGGATTTTCAGGCCCATCCGCCAGCACTCATCGACCAGCCCCACCACTTTCTCGGTGTTATCCATATCCGCGGTCATCACCGCCGCCATAAACTCGGCCGGATAGTGCGCTTTCAGCCACAGCGTCTGGTAGGAGACCAGCGCATAGGCCGCCGAGTGCGATTTGTTAAATCCGTAACCGGCGAATTTCTCCACCAGGTCAAAGATTTTGATCGCCAGCTCGCCGTCAATGCCGTTTTTCCTCGCCCCTTCTTCAAAGGTGCCGCGCTGCTTGGCCATCTCTTCCGGCTTTTTCTTACCCATCGCACGACGCAGCATATCCGCGCCGCCGAGGGTATAGCCTGAGAGCTCCTGGGCAATCTGCATGACCTGTTCCTGATACAGGATAATGCCATACGTCGGCTCAAGCACCGGTTTCAGACACTCATGCTGCCACTGTACGTCCGGGTAAGAGATCTCTTCGCGGCCGTGCTTACGGTCGATAAAGTTATCTACCATCCCCGATTGCAGCGGCCCCGGACGGAACAGGGCCACCAGCGCGATCATATCTTCGAAGCAGTCGGGCTGAAGGCGTTTAATCAGGTCTTTCATGCCGCGCGATTCAAGCTGGAAAACCGCAGTGGTTTCCGAGCGTTGCAGCATATCGAAGCTTTTCTTATCGTCCAGCGGGATCGCCGCGATATCCAGCGGCGGCTCGCCGTTCTTCGCCCGCCGCTTGTTGATCATCTCCAGCGCCCAGTTGATGATGGTCAGCGTACGCAGGCCAAGGAAGTCGAACTTCACCAGCCCGGCGTATTCGACGTCGTTCTTATCAAACTGGGTGACCGGATGCAAACCTGCTTCATCGCAATATAGCGGGGCGAAGTCGGTAATTTTGGTCGGGGCGATAACCACGCCCCCCGCATGCTTACCGGCGTTACGCGTGACGCCTTCCAGCTTACGCGCCATGTCGATCAGCGCTCTGACCTCTTCGTCAGCTTCGTAGATCTCCGGCAGCTGCGGCTCGGCCTCAAACGCTTTCGCCAGCGTCATCCCCGGGTCGGGGGGCACCAGTTTCGAGATCCGATCCACGAACCCGTACGGATGGCCAAGCACGCGGCCCACGTCGCGAATAACCGCTTTCGCCGCCATCGTACCGAAGGTGATAATCTGCGATACCGCATCGCGACCGTACATCTCCGCCACGTGCTCGATAACCTGATCGCGCTTCTCCATGCAGAAGTCGACGTCAAAGTCGGGCATCGATACACGTTCAGGGTTCAGGAAACGTTCGAACAGCAGATCGAATTCCAGCGGATCCAGGTCGGTGATTTTTAAGGCGTAGGCGACTAACGACCCGGCGCCGGAACCACGTCCCGGCCCTACCGGTACGCCGTTATCCTTGGACCACTGGATAAACTCCATGACGATCAGGAAGTAACCGGGGAAGCCCATCTGGTTAATCACCTGAAGTTCGATATCCAGTCGCTCATCGTATTCAGGTCGGCGTTTAACGCGCTCTTCAGGATCAGGGAACAGGAAAGCCAGACGCTCTTCCAGGCCCTCTTTTGATTTTTTAACCAGATAATCTTCCGTCGTCATATCCCCGGTCGGGAACTGCGGCAGGAAGTATTCGCCAAGACGCACGGTAACGTTGCAGCGCTTGGCGATTTCGACGGTATTTTCCAGCGCTTCCGGAATATCGGAGAACAGCTCGCACATTTCATCTTCGCTGCGCATATATTGCTGCGGCGAGTATTTGCGCGGGCGCTTCGGATCGTCCAGGGTAAAGCCGTCATGAATCGCGACGCGGATCTCATGCGCATCGAAATCACCGGTTTCCAGGAAACGCACATCGTTAGTCGCCACGACCGGTATACCGCGCTCTTCAGCCAGCTGCACGGCGGCGTGTAAATAGGCCTCTTCATCGGCGCGACCGGTGCGGATCAGCTCCAGATAGTAGCGATCCGGGAAATGCTCCTGGTAGAAAGAGAGGCATTGATCGACCAGCGCCATATTGCCACGCGTCAGGCTGACGCCAACATCGCCTTTACGCGCGCCGGAAAGCAGGATCAGTCCTTCCTGATGTTCGGCCAGCCAGTCCCGGTCAATCCACGGCCCCAGCGCGCCATAGCCGCGTTGATAAGCACGTGAAATCAGCAGCGTCAGGTTTTGATAACCCACATTGTTGGCCGCCAGAACCGTGAGTTCGGTGAACTCATCGCCCATCAGTTCGCTCTGGACGTGAAAATCCGCGCCGACGATGGGCTTCAGACCTGCGCCATGTCCCGCTCCGTAGAACTTCACCAGTCCGCACAGGTTAGTAAAATCGGTGATCGCCAGCGCAGGCATGCCAAGCGAGGCCGCCTTTTTCACCAGCGGCCCGGTTTTTGCCAGCCCATCGATCATGGAATAGTCGCTATGCACCCGCAGGTGGACGAAACGTGGTTCAGACATCTTCAGATTCCGGTTTACTTATTTCTCGACACAAGAATCAGGACGCAAGGCCCAGCGCGCGTTTTACCGGGCCAAAACTACGCCGATGATGCTCGGTTGCGCCATGTTCGATCAGTTTTTCCAGATGGAAAGCGGTAGGATAGCCTTTATGCTGCGCAAAGCCGTATTGAGGAAATTCAAGGTCCAGCTCAGCCATTTCCGCATCGCGCGCGACTTTAGCCAGAATAGACGCTGCGCTGATTTCTGCCACCCGGCTATCGCCTTTGACCACCGCCAGTGAAGGCACAGGTAGCGGCGGGCAGCGGTTGCCATCAATCAGCACAAACTCCGGCACCACCGGCAGCGCAGCAACGGCGCGCTGCATCGCCAGCATGGTCGCATGCAGAATATTCAGCTCGTCTATTTCGTGCGGTTCCGCGCGGCCGAAACTCCAGGCTAACGCTTTCTCTTTGATTTCATCGAACAGCGCCAGACGACGCTTTTCGCTTAATTTTTTGGAGTCATTCAGACCGACAATTGGCCGTGCCGGGTCAAGGATCACCGCGGCGGTAACGACCGCTCCGACCAGAGGTCCCCGACCGACTTCGTCTACGCCGGCGACCAGGTGAGTATGCGGATACACAAACTCAATCATTTTGCTAACTCCAGTACCGCGTCCGCCGCCTGCTCATCCGCATTGCAGCGAATTTGTTGATGCAGCGCGCGGAAAGTGTCATGCATTTCATGGCTGGTTTTACCATCAGCCAGCAGCGGCCGCAGCGCATCCGCAAGCGACGCAGGCTGGCACTCATCCTGCAGCAGCTCTTTGACCAGCTCGCGGCCGGCCAGCAGGTTCGGCAACGAAACGTAGTCGGTTTTCACCAGGCGTTTCGCCAGCCAGAAAGTGAACGGCTTCATACGATAGCCAACCACCATCGGACACTTGGCCAGCATGCACTCCAGCGCCGCGGTTCCGGAAGCCAGCAGGGCCGCATCGCTGGCGATCATGGCATCGCGCGCCTGACCATCCAGCAGATGCACCGTAAGCTCCGGCGCCGTTTCCGCTTTAATACGTTCGAACTGCTCCCGCCTTCTGGCATTCACCAGCGGCACCAGTACCTGCAGGTCGGGATAATCGTTACGCAGAATCTGCGCGGTTTTCAGAAAGTCTGCGCTGAGCATTTCTACTTCAGCGCCGCGACTCCCCGGCAGCAGCGCCAGGCAGTGCGCATCCCGGGCAATGCCCAGGCGATCCCGCGCAGCGTCTTTATCCGGATCCAACGGCATGGCATCCGCCATGGTATGGCCGATAAAGCGGCAAGGAACGTTAAATTTGTCGTAAAACGCTTTTTCGAAAGGCAGAAATGCCAGTACCAGATCGGTGGATCTGCCAATTTTGAAAACGCGTTTTTGCCGCCATGCCCAAACCGACGGGCTGACGTAATGGATAGTTTTGATACCCTGCTTCTTCAGATTACCTTCGAGGGTGATATTGAAGTCAGGCGCATCAATACCGACGAATACGTCTGGTTTAAGCTCGGTAAATCGCCGGGTGAGATCGGCGCGGATATGCAGCAGGCGACGCAGGCGACCAAGCACTTCGACAATGCCCATCACCGCCAGCTCTTCCATCTCATACCAGGCCTCACAGCCTTCGGCCTGCATCAATGGCCCCGCCACGCCGACAAAGCGCGCATCGGGAATACGTGCTTTAAGGGCGCGGATGAGACCTGCACCAAGAATATCGCCGGAGGTTTCTCCGGCGACCAGGGCAATCGTCAGGGGACGCTGTGCAGACATTAACGAATCAGACCGCGTGTGGAGCGGGCGAAGAAATCGACAAATGGCTGAACTTCAGGATACTGAGTCGCCAGTTCGGCGATTTCCGGCTTCGCTTCATCCAGCGTTTTCCCGCTGCGGTACAGCAGTTTGTACGCATTGCGAATCGCGGTGATGGCTTCGCGGCTAAAGCCACGGCGCTTCAGCCCTTCAATATTGACGCCATACGGCGTTGCGTGGTTGCCCTGGGCAATCACGAACGGCGGGACATCCTGCGCGACGCCGGAGCAGCCGCCGACCATGACGTGTGCGCCGATGATGCAGAACTGATGGACTGCCGTCATACCGCCGATGATAACGAAATCATCCAGCGAGACATGGCCGGCGAGCGTGGCATTGTTGGCCAGAATACAGCGGTTCCCGACCGTACAATCGTGCGCGACGTGAGCGTTGATCATCAGCAAGTTATCGCTGCCCACCTTCGTTAATCCACCACCCTGTACTGTGCCACGATGGATGGTGACGCTTTCGCGGATGCGGTTGCGGTCGCCAATTTCCACACGCGTCGGTTCACCAGCGTATTTCAGGTCCTGGTTAACTTCACCGATGGAAGCGAACTGATAGATCTCGTTATCACGACCAATTTTGGTATGGCCGTTAACAACAACATGAGACTTCAGTACGGTACCTTCGCCAATTTCGACGTTAGCACCAACAATACAAAACGGGCCAATATGGGCGTTAGCACCGATAACGGCGCCTTCTTCCACGATGGCAGTCGGATGAACAAAGGCGGTTTTATCAATCACGTATCAGGCCTCCCGGCTACGCGCACACATCATCGTTGCTTCGCAAACCACTTTACCATCAACCAGCGCGACGCCTTTAAAACGCGTCAGGCCGCGACGGGTTTTCTCGAAAGTGACTTCCATAATCATCTGATCGCCTGGTACTACCGGACGTTTGAAACGCGCTTCATCAATCCCGGCGAAGTAATAGAGTTCACCCGGTTCGAGCTTGCCGACGCTTTTGAATGCCAGAATGCCGGTGGCCTGCGCCATCGCTTCCAGAATCAGTACGCCCGGTAAAATCGGTTTACCAGGGAAGTGCCCCTGGAAAAACGGCTCGTTAACAGAAACATTTTTTACTGCGCGCAGAAAACGACCTTCTTCAAAATCCAGCACACGGTCTACCAGCAGGAACGGGTAGCGGTGAGGGAGAAGTTCCAGAATCTCTTCAATGTGCAGAGTATGAGTTTCAGTAGTCAAAATACTCTTCCTGTCTAAATATACTAAAAGGCAATAATAACACGGCCTGCGGCAATCTTATGAATGCAACAGGCCGAAAATTTTTACACTACATCTCTCAGGCAGTATCCTGGTCAGCGGTAGTTGCCGCCCGGATACTGCTTGGCATGATTTTGTGTGTCAACGGATGCGCTAATCTTGCTGATTAACCTTACGCTCAATCGATTTGAGGCGTTTGTTTATCTCATCAATATTCATCACCAGCGCCGCGGTTTTACGCCACACCTTATTCGGTTGCAGCGGAATCCCTGAAGAATAGACGCCAGGCTCGGTGATAGGACGCATGACCATCCCCATCCCGGTGACGGTGACTTTGTCGCAGATTTCCATATGTCCGTTAATCACGCTGGCTCCGCCAATCATGCAGTAACGGCCAATTTTCAGGCTGCCTGCCATGATAACGCCACCTGCAACGGCAGTATTGTCACCAATCACAACGTTATGCGCAATCTGACACTGGTTATCAATGATAACGCCATTGCCGATCACGGTATCATCCAGCGCACCACGGTCAATGGTCGTACAGGCGCCGATCTCCACGCGATCGCCAATGATGACGCGACCCAGCTGCGGGATCTTCACCCAGTTGCCGCGATCGTTGGCATAGCCGAAACCATCGGCACCGATAACGGTGCTGGACTGAATCAGGCAATTCTCACCGATCTCAATCTCGTGGTAAACGGTCACGTTGGCCCACAAACGGGAGCCAGCACCAATTTTCGTCTTTTTCCCAACGAAGCACCCGGCGCCAATCACCACATTGTCACCAAGCACAACATCAGATTCGATCACGGCGTTAGGGCCAATCGAGACGTTTTTACCCAGCGTCGCCGTGGCATCAATCACCGCACTCGGGGCGATATCCTGCGCCGGCTGCGGCGTGGTATCCAGAATTTGAGCCATGCGCGCATAGGTCAGGTAGGGATTACGCACTACCAGCGCGGCGCTTTGGGCAAAAGGTAAATCATCCTGCGTCATGACAACGGCAGAAGCCTGGCAAGCGGCCAGGTGTTCACGGTACTTAGGGTTGACCATGAATGTAATATGACCTGCTTTTGCAGTCTGCATGGACGCAACGCCGGTGATGACGATATCGCCATCACCGTGTAATTCTGCATCCAACTGCTGTGCCAGATCAGCCAGTCGAATAGAAGGCATTACTTATTTAACCTGTTTCAGCACATCAGCGGTGATGTCTTTTACATCGCTGCTGTTGTATGCAACGGCATTAGAATCAACAACCAGGTCGATGCTCTGGCTGCTCGCTACGCTTTTCACAGCAGTCTGGATACGGTTAACCAGTTTGCCGCGTTCTTCGTTGGAGCGACGTGCACGATCCTGCTCAAAAGACTGCGCCTTCTGAGAGAAGGTCTGGCGCTGAGCCATGACGTCTTTTTCCAGCTTGGTACGATCGGCACCCGGTTTCATGGACTGCAGACGCTGCATTTTGGACTGCAGATCGCCTTCCATACGCTGCAGCTCGCTCGCGCGGCCTTTGAACTCGTTTTCCAGCGTGTTAGAAACGCCTGTTTTCTGGGCAACCTGTTGGAACAGGCTGTTCATGTTAACCATTGCAATTTTATCTGCCGCCTGAGCGGAAGTTACCATTGCTAAACCCAGACCTGCAGCTAATAACCACTTTTTCACAATTAACTCCTTACCATCCCATGAGTACCCAGGGGTACCGTTATTTGCGTGGCCAGGCGATAACCGTGATTATCGCCTAAAGTCAGCGCTATACTGCACTTACATTCCATTGCTGCCCGCAATTACCAGGTTTTACCAATGTTAAACTGGAACTGCTCGGCCTTGTCTCCTTCGTACTTTTTAAACGGTTGGGCGTAGGAGAATACCAACGGCCCCAACGGCGACATCCACTGCACCGCAATACCAGCGGACATACGGATGTTGCTCGGATCACCGTAATCCGGATAACCCGCATAAGCGCTCGAATCCCAGTGAGTATCCCACACGGTACCCATATCCCAGAAGAAGGAGGTACGGACCGAGTTAGCATATTTATCGCTGATAAACGGCGTCGGTGTAATCAGCTCCAGGCTCGCAACGGCCATGGCGTTACCGCCGACTGCATCATCCGATTTACACGGCGCAGACTCAGTGCTCTTACAGTTACTGTCATAGTTATCATCGCCATCGTGGCGATTGCTGGCCGGGAAATAAACCGCTTTCGGACCAATGGTGTTCGACTGGAACCCGCGCACGGTGCTTGAACCACCGGCGTAGAAGTTCTCGTAGAACGGCATCTCTTTGCTGCCAATACCGTCGCCATAGCCGAAGCGAGTACGTCCGAGAACCACCCATTTATGATCGTTGTCGATCGGTACATAGGTCGCCGTATCCAACGTAGCTTTGTAGTATTCGTTATCCGAACCTGGAATGGTCACTTTACCATTCAGGTTGACACGCGAACCTTCCGTCGGGAAGAAGCCGCGGTCGAGCTTGTTATAGGTCCAACCGTAGTTGAAGGTGAAGTCGTTGGCGCTGAATGAGTTTTTATCATCGGTGTTTTCCGGATATTGACCCATCGAGTTCAGATAACGCCACATCGACACCTGCGGCTGCATATTGGACAGGGAGTTATGGACATACCCTAAGCCCGCGCGCAGCGTATTGTATTCGTTGATCGGGAAGCCCAGCGTAACGTCCGTACCATAGCTTTTGTTGGTATAGTCAGACAGATCCGCGTCGTTCGCGTCGAAGTCGTTATAGAAAATACGACCACCGAGACTCACGCCATCAACGGTGAAATACGGGTTAGTGACCGACAGTTCAGTATAGGTCTGGTAATCGTTTTTGGTGCCGTTAATTCCGACGGAATAGCCGGTACCCAGCCAGTTGTCCTGCTGAACGCCGGCCTGGAAGCTCACACCGCTTTCCGTACCGTAGCCGATACCAAAGTTGAAGCTACCGGTGTTACGTTCTTTGACCTTATAGACCACGTCGACCTGATCCGGGCTGCCCGGTACGCGCTGCGTATCGGTATCAACCGTTTCGAAATAGCCGAGACGATTCAGACGATCCTTACCCTGATCGACCAGGTCGCTACCCAGCCATGCCCCTTCCATCTGACGCATTTCGCGACGCAGAACGGAGTCTTTGGAGGTATCGTTGCCCTCGAAGCGAATTTTACGTACGTAGTAACGGTTGCCCGCATCGACGTTGACGTGCAGCTTCACGGTCTTATCGCTATCGTTAATTTCCGGCTGAGACTGGACGCGCGGATAAGCGTAGCCATAGCGACCGAGGAGTTTCTTAATATCATTCTCCATTTTGGTCACTTTGGCGCCGTTATACAGCTCGCCCGGCTCCACTTTGGTCAACGCTTCGATTTCTGCCGAATGCCCCGCCAGATCGCCCGTCACCTGCACACCGGACAGCTTGTACTGGTCGCCTTCGGTGATGTTTACGGTGATGTAGATGCCTTTTTTATCCGGCGTCAGGCTCACCTGGGTGGAGTCGATGTTGAAACGTGCGTAACCGCGATCCAGATAGTAACTGCGCAGGGTTTCGAGATCCCCGGCCAGCTTCTGCTTCTGGTATTTACGATCGCCGACCACGTTCCACCACGGCACTTCATCGCGCAGCTGGAATGTTGAGATCAGTTCATCGGTACTGAACGCATGGTTACCGACAATGTTAATCTGCTGGATTTTCGCCGAGACGCCTTCCTGGAATACCAGTTTCAGGTCGACGCGGTTACGCGGCAGCGGGGTCACGACAGCTTTTACGCTGGCGCTGTACTTACCGACGCTATAGTAGAAATCTTCCAGCCCTTTCTCGATATCAGCGAGGGTCGTGCGGTCAAGGGACTCCCCAACGCGAACGCCGGATGCCTCAAGGTTTTGCTTGAGCATGTCATCCTTCACCGATTTGTTACCGGAGAAAGTGATGCTGGCAATCGTTGGGCGCTCTTTCACCTGCACCAACAGGGTATCACCATCGCGCAGGACGCGGACGTCCTCAAAGTTGCCAGTGGCAAACAAAGCACGAATGGTGTTACTGATATCATCATCGGTCACCGTATCGCCAGGACGCACGGGCATACTGAGGAGGGCCGCACCAACAGCGACACGCTGCAAGCCTTCGAAATGAATGTCCTTCACCACGAACCCTTCAGCACCGTATACGGTTGCGCTGCTAAACAGCAGCGACGCTATGAGCAACTTTTTCATCGCCATCGTTATTATGCGTTCTTCCTAACAAACTCTCTTATAACCGAGAGAAATCATTGAAAAGTGCAAGCCCCATTAACAACACCAGCAGTATTGAGCCAATGCGATAACTAAAGTCTTGAACTCGCTCGGATACCGGCCCGCCCTTCAGCTTTTCAATCGCCAAAAATAGCAGGTGCCCCCCGTCCAGGACGGGAAGCGGGAACAGATTGATTATTCCGAGGTTCACGCTAATCAACGCAAGGAACATCAGATAGTAAATCAATCCAAACTCCGCTGACATTCCAGCCCCCTGGGCGATAGAAATCGGCCCGCTGAGGTTGTTCAGTTTGACATCACCGGTTATCAATTTACCCAGCATCCTGACGGTTAATGACATCAGTTGCCAGGTTTTATCCGTGGCTTCAGCAATGGCGGCAAACGGCCCGTACTGACGCACTGTCTTATATTCATCAGGCAGCGGGATGACCTTAGGTACTACCCCTGCAAACCCTTCGGCTTTACCTTTTGCGGCTCGGCTATCTGGCGTCAGCGTAACAGACAAGGGACTCCCCTGTCGCTCGATGTCCAGAATCAGCGCCTTACCCGGATTATCACGCACCAGATTTACAAACGTCATCCACTGCGTTAACGGTTGACCATCGACTTTAACGATCCTGTCGCCCGCTTGCAAACCGGCCTTCTGCGCCGCCGAGCCAGATTGTACTTCAGCCAGCACCGTATCAATCTGCGCGCTGCGAGGCTGAATACCCAGCGATGTCACCGGATCTTGTTTATCCGGCTCAAACGCCCAGTGCCGCAGATCGAGGATTTTATCCTGGCGCTGACTGCTCCCGAAAGGGGCGACCGTAACTATTGTTTGCTCGTCGCCAATCTTCGAGACCAGCGCCATACGCACTGCATCCCAATCAGGCGTTTCGATGCCATCTATCGCTTTAAGTTCCGTTCCTTTTGCAATTTGTGCGTGTGCGGCAATCGAGTCGGGTACTATTTCACCAACAACCGGACGGACGCCAGGAACACCGATGATAAACACCAGCCAGTAGGCAAAGATGGCAAAAATGAAGTTGGCGACAGGGCCTGCGGCAATGACGGCCGCACGCTGGCCAACGGTTTTGTTATTGAAAGCGTAGTGGCGCATCTCTGGCGCCACCGGCTCGACGCGTTCGTCGAGCATTTTGACATAGCCGCCGAGTGGAATAAGAGCGATGACGAATTCCGTTCCCTGCTTGTCAAAACGTCGCCATAACGCTTTACCAAAGCCGATGGAAAAGCGTTCAACGCGAACGCCGCAGCGACGAGCCACCCAGAAATGGCCAAACTCATGCACGGTGATCAATACGCCCAGCGCAATGATAAAGGCAGCCAAATTCCAGAGAACGCTTAGCATAAAACCTTCCGTCAAATCGTCCTGAAGACCAACAATAGCAGACAAGCAAACACCGGTACCGCCGCCGTCAGGCTATCGATACGATCCAGTATTCCACCGTGTCCGGGAATCAGATGACCGCTATCCTTAATGCCGGCCTCTCGCTTAAACATACTCTCTGTCAGATCGCCCAGCACCGATGCCAGTGCCGCAACCACGGAGCACACCAGCAATACCGTTGGGGTAACATCCAGATTTGCCCACTGGCCGTAGGCCCAGGAGATGACCGCCGCCGTCACCAGACCGCCGAAGAACCCCTGCCAGGTTTTACCCGGAGACACTTTCGGTGCCAGCTTATGCTTGCCGAACATCTTGCCAAACATATAGGCGCCAGAATCCGCGCCCCAGACCAGAATCATCACGTACAGCAGCCACAGCGCGCCGCTGTAATGGTTATCCGCATAATGCCAGGCACGCAGCGCCAGCATGCCCCAGAAGAACGGGACGATAGTCAGAATACCAAAGATCAGCCGCAGCACCTTCGAGTTGCGCCAGAAAGCCGCGGACGCCGGGTAAGAAAGCACCAGCAGCAGCGCCACAATCCACCAACCAAACGACGCCCAGAGCGATCCTTCAACCAACGGTTGATGAACGTCGTAGTGATATTCCGGCATCAGGAAAAGCATCAACGCCAGTAGCAGGCCACACAGCAGCGCCAGCCAGATGCGTTGTGAAGTTGAAGTGAAACCGCTAAATTGCCCCCACTCCCACGCAGCGAGCATACACACCACGAGCGTGACGATGGCAAAACCCGCAGGCGGCAACAGAAAAAGCGCCGCAATGACTACGGGGATTAAAACGAAAGCCGATATCAGGCGATACTTCAGCAAAAGTGACCCCCATCAGGCATGATTGCCACCCGGCTCAGTGCCGCCGAAACGACGCTCTCGATTAACAAAGGCATGGAGTGCACCTTCAAAGTCCTGTTCTGCAAAATCGGGCCAAAGAACATCGGTAAAGTAAAGTTCGGCATACGCAATTTGCCAAATCAAAAAATTACTGATGCGATGCTCTCCCCCGGTCCTAATAACTAAATCTACAGGTGCCAGTTCATGCATACAGACCTGCTGACTCAGCATGTCTTCCGTGATCTGTTCGGGCCGAAGTAACCCGTTCTGAACCTGTTCGGCCAGATTGCGGACACCCTGAATAATATCCCAGCGCCCACCGTAGTTCGCCGCAATATTCAGCGTTAAGCCGGTGTTGTTCTCCGTCAGCGCTTCCGCTTTGCGGATACGCTCCTGCAGGCGCGCATTAAAACGCGTCGTCTCGCCGATGATCCGCAGGCGGACGTTATGCCGATGCAAGCTTTTCACTTCGCTATCCAGCGCCCAAACGAACAGCTCCATCAGAGCACTGACTTCCTGCTCCGGGCGGTTCCAGTTCTCGCTGCTGAATGCATATAGCGTCAACGCTTCAATACCATTGTTCGCCGCGAAGGAGACCGCGCGACGAACCGACTTCGCCCCGGCTTTATGGCCGAATGCGCGAATTTTTCCTTGCTGTTTCGCCCAACGACCGTTGCCGTCCATGATAATGGCGACATGACGACAGCCATGCGCAGGCGATATTTCGCTGACAGTGTGATTAGCAGACAACATAACGCGTTTTAAGTCCATAATAAGGATTAGCCAAGCCACTAAACGCGAGCAACCGGTCAGCGCTGTATACGCATTTTTATCCAGTGCCGAAGCTACAGCTAATCGCAGAGAACAACCCAAAGCTTTACGCAAAAAAGCCGTGTTTTTCCACGGCCACCACAATCTTTTACAACAAAATGCAACGATTGGGTGGCGCAGACTATATCACCGAAGCCCAGCGCCCACAAATATCACAACGTGTCGTGAGGTTCAGCCCCGCGTTGTCAGATGTTTTATCTGCTTCTGCGCAACGACCCTGGCCTGAGCGTCAATAACCAGCACTTCATCAATGCTTTGCGGCTCATCCAGCGTCAGTTGATCCAGCACCGCCAGGTTGACTCCCGCAATATCGGTAAAGCGAATCTCTCCGGCCAGGAAGGCTGCCACTGAGATTTCGTTTGCCGCATTCAATGCCGTTGTAGCCGCCTGACCTTGGTCAAATGCGTCCATCGCCAGCTTGAGGCACGGATAGCGCCCGTAGTCCGGTGCGGAAAAGCTCAGCTGGCTCAACTGGCAGAAGTCTAATGCCGGCACGCCAGAATTCAGGCGGTCTGGCCAGCCCATCGTATGGGCGATAGGCGTGCGCATATCCGGTTCACCGAGCTGTGCAATGACGCTGCCGTCAAGATAACGCACCATCGAGTGAATGACGGACTGCGGATGGATCAGCACTTCCATCTGCCGGGCTGAAGCGTTGAACAGCCAGCGGGCTTCGATATATTCCAGCCCTTTGTTCATCATCGTGGCGGAATCGACAGAGATTTTGCGTCCCATTGACCAGTTGGGGTGACGGCAGGCCTGATCCGGCGTCATCGCCGCCAGCTCCGCTATCGCCGTTTCCCGGAAAGGACCACCGGAACCGGTCAGCAGAATCGACGATACGCCGTTCTGCGTTAAGTCAGCGTATCCAAGATTATGCTGTACGGTTACAGGCATACTCTGAAAAATCGCGTTATGTTCGCTGTCCACGGGCAGCAGGTGCGCACCATACTGCTGTACCGCATCCATAAACAGGCGTCCGCAGGTGACCAGCGACTCTTTATTCGCCAGCAGCACTGTTTTGCCGGCACGGATGGCGGCCAGCGTAGGCACCAGTCCCGCTGCACCAACAATCGCCGCCATCACCTGGTCAACGTCGTCCAGCGCAGCCACTTCAGCGGCAGCCTGCTGGCCGCTTAATACCTCAGTGCGGCTACCGCTTTCACGCAGGCGGATGCGCAGCGCGTCGGCGCTTTGTACATCGTCCATAACCGCATAGCGGGGAGAAAATTCCAGACATTGTTCAACCATGCGGTCGACATTTTTCCCTGCGACCAGCGCAGCGATGGAAAAGCGATCGGGGTTATGGCGCACCACATCCAGCGTGCTGCAGCCAATTGAACCGGTCGAACCGAGAACGGTTAATTGCTTCATGAGATGTCCAGAAGAATTGAGACAGGATAAAAAGAAAAACGCCGCCAGTAAGCCCTTACGCCACAATTACCCGGGAGCAGGTCGGCGGTCTATCACCTTCAGCAAGCGTGCCAAAGGCTACAGGGCCGACCGTTTTAACACAATCCCAGGAATTGAGCGTTCGGTCTTCTGTACGGCGTTTCAGACTTAACGCCCGCAGCCCATCAATAATAGTGGGCGGCGAGCGTATCGGCAGAGAATCAGAACTGCATCAGTTCCGCTTCTTTATCGGCCAGCGCCGCATCCACTTTCTTAATGGCGGCGTCAGTCATTTTCTGCACGTCGTCCTGAGAACGGCGATCGTCATCTTCGCTGATCTCTTTGTCTTTCAGCAGCGCTTTAACTTTGTCGTTAGCATCACGACGCACGTTACGGACAGACACGCGAGCCTGTTCGGCTTCGGCACGCACGATCTTAGTCAGATCTTTACGACGTTCTTCGGTCAGCGGCGGCAGCGGAACGCGGATGTCGGTACCCGCAGAGCTTGGGTTCAGACCGAGATCGGAAGCCATGATCGCTTTCTCAACGGCCGGGCTCATCGAGCGATCGAATACGTTGATTTTCAGAGTACGGGAGTCTTCTACCGTGACGCTTGCCAGCTGACGCAGAGGCGTCGGCGTGCCGTAATATTCCACGACAATGCCATCCAGCAGGCTGGGAGAAGCACGACCCGTGCGTATTTTGCTGATTTGGGTTTTGAACGCTTCGACGCATTTTTCCATGCGTACTTCAGCATCTTTTCTGATATCGCTAATCACGTTACGAATCCTTGAAAACTTGTCTCAGACAGACCAGACGGTCGCTCACCGTAAAAGTGAGCTAAGTATAGTCAGGTTTAATGCAAATCACCGGGCAATAAGCCCGCGAAAGTAAGGCGGAATATTACCCGGATTTGGCGCTGACGGGAATTATTCCGTAATCAATGTGCCTTCTTTTTCGCCCATCACCACGCGACGCAGTGCGCCTGGTTTATTCATGTTGAAGACGCGAATCGGCAATTTATGGTCACGCGCCAGGGTAAAGGCGGCTAAATCCATGACTTTCAGTTCTTTATCGAGCACTTCGCTGTAAGTCAGCTGATCGTACATGGTGGCAGACGGGTCTTTGGCCGGGTCAGCGGTAAACACGCCGTCGACTTTGGTGGCTTTCAGTACCACATCGGCTTCGATTTCAATACCACGCAGGCAGGCAGCGGAGTCGGTGGTGAAGAACGGGTTACCGGTACCTGCAGAAAGAATCACTACGCGATTGTTACGCAGCAGGCTGATGGCTTCCGCCCAGCTGTAGTTATCACACACGCCATTCAGCGGAATCGCTGACATCAGGCGAGCGTTCACATAGGCGCGATGCAGTGAGTCACGCATTGCAAGGCCGTTCATCACCGTTGCCAGCATGCCCATGTGGTCGCCCACAACGCGGTTCATCCCCGCTTTCGCCAGCCCAGCACCACGGAACAGGTTACCGCCACCAATCACTACGCCAACCTGAATACCCAGTTCAACCAGTTCTTTGATTTCCTGAGCCATACGGTCAAGTATGCTTGCATCAATACCGAAGCCTTCCGAACCCTGCAGAGCTTCGCCACTTAACTTAAGCAGAATACGTTTGTAGACGGGTTTTGCATTGGTAGCCATGTTTCTTTCCTGAGACTGTCAACGAGTGAGATGAGTTAATTCTGGCGACATTGTATGCCGCTTTTCAGCACAGCCACTATAAGCGATGCGCTGAATTTACAAAACGGGCACAAAAAGAAGCCGCCCTCAGGCGGCTCCTTTTGAAAATTAAGACTGCTTGGACATCGCAGCAACTTCTGCTGCAAAGTCAGTCTCAACTTTCTCGATGCCTTCGCCCACTTCAAAGCGGATGAAGCCAGTAACGTCGGCATTGTGCTCTTTCAGCAGCTGAGCAACAGATTTGCTCGGATCCATAACGAAAGGCTGGCCGGTCAGAGAAACTTCGCCGGTGAATTTCTTCATGCGGCCTTCAACCATTTTCTCTGCGATTTCTTTCGGCTTACCGGACTGCATCGCGATGTCCAGCTGAACCTGGTACTCTTTCTCAACCACTTCAGCAGAAACGTCTTCCGGCTTAACGAATTCCGGCTTGCTTGCTGCGATGTGCATTGCCAGCTGTTTAACCAGCTCCTGGTCAGCGCCTTTAGCCGCAACCAGAACACCGATACGTGCGCCGTGCTGGTATGAACCCAGAACGTCGCCTTCCAGGGAAGCCACGCGACGGATATTGATGTTCTCACCGATTTTAGCAACCAGCGCAACACGCTCTTCTTCGAACTGTGCTTTCAGAACTTCAACGTCAGTGATTTTGCCAGCGACTGCAGCGTCCAGTACTTTATTAGCAAATGCCTGGAAACCACCATCTTTAGCAACGAAGTCAGTCTGGCAGTTAACTTCCAGAATGATGCCGTAGGTACCGTCGATCTTAGTGATGATCACGCCGTCAGCAGCAACGTTACCTGCTTTTTTCGCCGCTTTGATTGCGCCAGATTTACGCATGTTTTCGATTGCCAGCTCGATGTCGCCGTTTGCTTCGGTCAGCGCTTTTTTGCAATCCATCATGCCTGCGCCAGTACGCTCACGCAGCTCTTTTACCAGGGATGCGGTAATTTCAGCCATTCTTAAATCCTCGGGAGATGTGAACTGCCCGGCCGGGGGCCAAACAGTATAAATTGAAAAAAGGGGCCGAAAATGGGCCCCTATTCATACACGGTACTAATAAGGGGTGAAACCTTATTATTCAGCTTCTACGAAGCTTTCTTCCGCCTGAGAAGCCAGATCCTGAGAACGACCTTCACGCACGGTTGCAGCTACAGCGCCCAGGTACAGGCTAACAGCGCGGATTGCGTCGTCGTTACCCGGGATAACGAAGTCTACGCCGTCCGGATCGGAGTTAGTATCAACGATAGCAAATACCGGGATACCCAGGTTGTTTGCTTCTTTGATAGCGATGTGCTCGTGGTCAGCGTCGATAACAAACAGTGCGTCCGGCAGGCCGCCCATGTCTTTGATACCGCCCAGGCTGTTTTCCAGCTTGTCCAGCTCACGAGTGCGCATCAGCGCTTCTTTCTTGGTCAGCTTCTCGAAAGTACCGTCCTGGGACTGAGTTTCCAGGTCTTTCAGACGTTTGATGGACTGACGAACGGTTTTCCAGTTAGTCAGCATGCCGCCCAACCAGCGATGGTTCACGAAGAACTGGTCGCAGCTGTTAGCAGCTTCTTTTACCGCTTCGCTTGCAGCGCGTTTAGTACCAACGATCAGAATCTTGCCTTTACGAGCAGAGATCTTGTTCAGTTCAGCCAGAGCTTCGTTGAACATCGGTACAGTTTTCTCAAGGTTGATGATGTGAACTTTGTTACGCGCGCCGAAGATGAAAGGCTTCATTTTCGGGTTCCAGTAACGGGTCTGGTGACCAAAGTGAACACCAGCCTTGAGCATGTCGCGCATGGAAACAGTTGCCATGTTTAAAACCTCTATAGATAAAGTTGGGGTTATGCCTCCACGTATCCCATATTACCGACCCTAAAGGGCACCCCGGAATATGTGTCGATACGTGTGTGTTATTTACACAAAGTGAGATTTGTCGCTTCAGTCCATCCTGTGTAGTACGAAATGGAACGGAAGTCCGGCGCGCTTTATACCACAAAACCCGATCGGAAACCAACTGTTGTTGACGCTGAGTGCTGTTAATGATTCTCAATTTGGCACCAGGACACCCGGACTGTTAACATTGACAGGAATAACTCTATTATTGTCGAAAAAACCGACACAGCTGGACACAATCCATGGCTATATCTATCAAAACATCTGAAGACATCGAAAAAATGCGCGTCGCCGGCCGCCTGGCCGCTGAAGTGCTGGAAATGATCGAACCCTACGTTAAACCGGGCGTCAGCACCGGCGAACTGGACCGCATCTGTAACGATTATATTGTTAACGAACAGAAAGCGATCTCCGCCTGCCTCGGCTACCACGGTTACCCGAAATCCGTGTGCATCTCTATTAACGAAGTCGTCTGTCACGGGATTCCTGACGACGAAAAACTGTTGAAAGACGGCGACATCGTCAACATTGATGTCACGGTAATTAAGGATGATTTCCACGGCGACACCTCTAAGATGTTCATCGTCGGCAAACCGACGATTCTCGGCGAGCGCCTGTGCCGCATTACCCAGGAAAGCCTGTATCTGGCGCTGAAGATGGTTAAGCCAGGAATCAACCTGCGCGCGATCGGCGCAGCCATCCAGAAATTCGTCGAAGCGGAAGGTTTCTCGGTGGTGCGTGAATATTGCGGTCACGGTATCGGCCGCGGTTTCCATGAAGAACCGCAGGTGCTGCATTACGACTCTCCTGAGACCAATGTGGTGCTCAAGCCGGGCATGACCTTTACCATCGAACCAATGGTTAATGCCGGCAAGAAAGAGATCCGCAGTATGAAAGACGGCTGGACGGTGAAAACCAAAGACCGGAGCTTGTCTGCGCAGTACGAGCATACTATTGTGGTGACAGAGAACGGCTGTGAGATTCTGACATTACGCAAGGATGACACCATCCCGGCGATAATCTCGCACGACGCATAACGAAAAGCCGGCGCCCGCCGGCTTTTTTATGGGCGATAGTTTTTTCTTATGGTGACGCGATGAGCAACTCTTTACCTGACACTGTCTCCCCTACCCTCTCCGGTCAGCCTGAGAATCCGGGTAGCTGGCCGCAAGGTGATTTGAACTGTGCCGCCATCAAGGCACATCTCGATATTTTCCAGCGCTGGCTGGGCGAAGCGTTTGATAGCGGTATCGCCGCCGGGCAGCTAATCGAAGCGCGAACCGAATTTATCGACCAGCTGCTCCAGCGTCTGTGGATTGATTACGGCTTTGGTCCGGTCAGCGACCTGGCGCTGGTGGCGGTCGGCGGATATGGCCGCGGCGAGCTGCACCCGCTCTCCGACGTCGACCTGCTGATTCTCAGCCGCAAGAAGCTCTCCGACGAGCAGGCGCAGAAAGTCGGCGAACTGCTGACCTTGCTGTGGGACATCAAGCTCGAGGTTGGCCACAGCGTGCGCACGCTGGAAGAGTGCCTGCTGGAAGGACTGTCCGATCTTAGCGTCGCGACCAACCTGATTGAATCTCGCCTGCTGATTGGCGATGTAGCCCTGTTTCTTGAACTGCAGAAACATATCTTCAGCGATGGTTTCTGGCCCTCAGAGAAGTTTTTTGCCGCCAAGGTCGAAGAGCAGAACATCCGCCACCAGCGCTACCACGGCACCAGCTATAACCTCGAGCCGGACGTGAAAAGCAGCCCCGGCGGCCTGCGCGATATCCACACCCTGCAGTGGGTCGCCCGCCGCCACTTCGGCGCCACCTCGCTGGATGAAATGGTTGGCTTCGGCTTTCTTACCGAAGCCGAACGTAACGAGCTTAACGAATGTCTGCACCAGCTGTGGCGGATTCGCTTTGCACTGCACCTCGAGTTAAACCGTTACGACAACCGCCTGTTATTCGACCGCCAGCTCAGCGTCGCCCGCCGGCTGCGCTACGAAGGCGAAGGTAATCAGCCTATCGAATACATGATGAAGGATTTCTTCCGCGTCACCCGGCGGGTCAGCGAACTGAATCACATGCTGCTCCAGCTGTTTGATGAAGCAATCCTCGCTCTCACCGAAGATGAAAAGCCGCGGCCCATCGATGATGATTTTCAGCTGCGCGGCACGCTGATTGACCTGCGCGACGACACGCTGTTTATCCGCGAACCGCAGGCAATCCTGCGCATGTTCTATATTATGGTGCGTAACAGCAACATCACCGGCATCTACTCGACGACCCTTCGCCACCTGCGCCACGCGCGGCGCCACCTGACGCAGCCGCTGTGCTATATCCCGGAAGCGCGCGCGATTTTCCTCAGCATGTTGCGCCACCAGGGGGCGGTCAGCCGGGGGCTGTTGCCGATGCACCGTCACAGCGTACTGTGGGCCTATATGCCGCAGTGGTCGCATATTGTGGGCCAGATGCAGTTTGACCTCTTTCATGCCTATACGGTCGATGAACATACGATCCGCGTGCTGCTGAAGCTGGAAAGCTTCGCCAAAGAAGAGACCCGCAGCCGCCACCCGCTGTGCGTGGAACTGTGGCCTCGCCTGACCCACCCGGAGCTGATTCTGATTGCCGCCCTGTTCCATGATATTGCCAAAGGTCGCGGCGGCGATCATTCGGTCCTCGGCGCCCAGGATGTGCTGAAATTCGCCGAGCTGCACGGACTTAACTCACGGGAAACCCAGCTGGTGGCCTGGCTGGTGCGCCATCATCTGTTGATGTCAGTCACCGCTCAGCGCCGTGATATCCAGGATCCGGAAGTCATCAAGCAGTTTGCCGAAGAGGTGCAGACCGAAAACCGCCTGCGCTACCTGGTGTGCCTGACCGTCGCCGATATCTGTGCGACCAACGAAACCTTGTGGAACAGCTGGAAGCAGAGCCTGCTGCGCGAGCTCTATTTCGCCACCGAAAAACAGCTGCGTCGCGGGATGCAAAGTACGCCGGATATGCGCGAACGAGTACGCCATCATCAGCTGCAGGCGCTGGCGCTGCTGCGGATGGAAAATATTAATGAAGAGGCGCTGCATCAAATCTGGAACCGCTGCCGCGCCAACTACTTCGTGCGCCATACGCCTAACCAGCTCGCCTGGCACGCCCGCAATTTGCTCAAACATGACCTGAGCAAACCGATGATCCTGCTTAGCTCGCAGGCCACGCGCGGTGGGACCGAAATTTTTATCTGGAGCCCGGACCGCCCGTATCTGTTTGCCGCCGTCTGTGGTGAACTGGATCGCCGCAACCTCAGCGTCCACGATGCCCAGATTTTTACCACCCGCGACGGCATGGCGATGGACACCTTTATTGTGCTGGAGCCGGACGGCAGTCCGCTTTCCGCCGATCGCCATGAAATGATCCGTCACGGTCTGGAACAGACCATCACCCAACGTAGCTGGCAGCCTCCGGCCCCGCGCCGTCAGGCGGCGAAACTTCGCCATTTCTCCGTCGTTACCGAAGTCAATTTCCTGCCGACGCACACCGACAGAAAATCGTTTCTTGAGCTGATTGCGCTCGATCAGCCGGGTCTGCTGGCTCGCGTGGGTCAGGTGTTCGCCGACCTCAATATTTCGCTTCACGGGGCGAGAATTACGACAATTGGTGAGCGAGTAGAAGATTTATTTATAATCGCGACGGCGGACCGGCGTGGGCTTAATAATGCGCTACAACAAGAAGTACAACAACGGTTGACAGAGGCCCTCAATCCAAACGATAAAGGGTGACGAACTTTTAATGTGTAAAGAGAAAGAGTAAAACAATGCAGCAATTACAGAATGTTATTGAGTCCGCTTTTGAGCGTCGCGCCGACATCACGCCGGCAAATGTGGATACCGTAACCCGCGAAGCGGTTAACCAGGTGATTTCTCTGCTTGATTCCGGCGCGCTGCGTGTCGCTGAAAAGATCGATGGCCAGTGGGTCACCCATCAATGGCTGAAGAAGGCGGTTCTGCTCTCTTTCCGTATTAACGATAACCAGGTTATCGACGGTGCGGAAAGCCGCTACTTCGATAAAGTGCCGATGAAATTCGCTGACTATGATGAAGCGCGTTTCCAGAAAGAAGGCTTCCGCGTGGTTCCGCCGGCGGCGGTTCGTCAGGGCGCATTTATTGCCCGCAACACCGTGCTGATGCCGTCCTACGTCAACATTGGCGCCTACGTTGATGAAGGCTCCATGGTAGATACCTGGGCCACCGTGGGTTCCTGCGCGCAGATCGGTAAAAACGTGCACCTGTCCGGCGGCGTCGGCATCGGTGGCGTCCTGGAGCCGCTGCAGGCTAACCCGACCATCATCGAAGACAACTGCTTCATCGGCGCACGCTCTGAAGTGGTTGAAGGCGTGATCGTTGAAGAAGGTTCCGTGATCTCCATGGGCGTGTACCTGGGTCAGAGCACCAAAATTTACGATCGCGAAACCGGCGAAGTCCATTACGGCCGCGTTCCGGCGGGCTCAGTGGTGGTTTCCGGCAACCTGCCGTCGAAAGATGGCAAGTACAGCCTGTACTGCGCCGTTATCGTGAAGAAAGTGGATGCGAAAACTCGCGGCAAGGTCGGCATTAACGAACTGCTGCGTACCATCGACTAAGCAGAATAAAAAGCGGGAGATATCCCGCTTTTTTTATATTTGAAGCTGGCGGAGATGGATCTTTTCGTTAATTATTCAAAGGTTATGATGATATCAAAGGTACCGTTATGTACGATAATCTGAAAAGTCTTGGCATTACCAATCCTGATGAGATCGATCGCTATAGCCTGCGGCAGGAAGCCAACAACGACATTCTGAAAATCTATTTTCAGAAAGACAAAGGCGAGTTCTTCGCCAAAAGCGTCAAGTTTAAATACCCGCGTCAGCGTAAGACCGTTGTCGCAGATGGCGTAGGCCAGGGGTATAAAGAGGTTCAGGAAATTAGCCCGAATCTGCGCTACGTTATCGATGAGCTGGATCAGATCTGCCAGCGCGATCGTACCGAAGTCGACCTCAAACGTAAGATCCTTGACGATCTGCGTCATCTGGAAAGCGTCGTCACTCATAAGATCAGTGAAATTGAAGCCGATCTGGAAAAACTGACGCGCAATAAATAAGTGGGTTTTCGCTCCCTGGCCGGCGATGCTTTCCGGGGAGAGACCAACAACAACCCGGATAAGGCATTGTGTCGCTATCCGGGCTCTCTTCTAGCGCTGTTCATCCAGCTGCAGCGCAATATAAAGCAGCAGACGATCGTCAAAATTCCCCAGGTCCAGCCCCGTCAGTTCTGCGATACGATTCAGGCGATACTCCAGCGTATTACGATGAATAAACAGCGCCTTTGACGTCGCCAGCGGCTGCACGTTATGGCGAAACCAGGCTTGTAGAGTACGTCGCAGCAGACCGTTATTATCCATCGCCTTCAACCGGACCAGCGGACGGGCGAGCTCATTGGCCTGCCAGCCGCCGCGCAGGCTATCGAGCAGCACCGGCAGCATCAAATCCTGATAAAAAAAGCTGCGGCTCTCGGGCATCCGCTGCTTGCCAACCATCATCGTGGTGCGCGCGGTGCGGTACGAACGGGCGATGCTGCCGGGGCCGGTAAAAAAGTTACCCAGCGCCACACGAAAGCGCAGCTGGCCGTTTTCTTTCATTCGGGCGATCAGCTGATCGATTCGTTTGCAGTGATCCTCCGCGTCCCAGCGGCCAAACGCATTCAGCGCGGGCTTGAGGACCACCATCTCGGTCAGGGAGACAATCGCCACCAGATTATTGCGATCTGGCGTGGTCAGGGCGGTCTGCAGCTGCTGTAGCTCGGCCATGGCGCTGTCCACGCCAAGCTGGCCGCTATCCACTTCAATCATGGCAACCACGCGGGGCTGATTCAGATCGATACCCAGCCGTTGCGCCCATTCGGTTAACGCGGGCGTATTCTCTTCTGCCTGAATCAGGTTCATCACCAGCTCTTCACGCAGGCGGCTATCCTGGGCCAGAAGATGCATCAACCGCGACTGCTCCAGCATCATCTCGGCGGTCATGCACACCAGCTCGCCATATTTGCGCAGCGTTTCGGGTTCGCCGGTGAGGCCAATCACACCGACGATCTCCCCCTCCAGACGCAAAGGCAGGTTAATCCCCTGACGCACGCCGTGTAGATGACGAGCAACCGCATCGTCAATATCCACGACCCGCCCCTGAGAAAGCACCAGCAGCGCCCCTTCGTGCAATTCCCCAATTCGCTCGCGATCGCCGCTACCGATAATGCGCCCACGGGCGTCCATTACATTGATATTGGTATCAATGATGCGCATCGTACGCGCCACGATATCCTGCGCCATGTTGGTATCAAGATGCCAGCCAGCCATGTAACCCTCCCGTCAACAGGGGGTCAGCATAAAAGAGTTAACCGAACGTCGCATTGTGCATATGCATAAAGCAAAGCACAGAAGTATGGAGTTGCGGGTGGAGTCACAGAAAGGAGAGCGGGGCAAAAAAAAAGCCCCTTCCCTCGGCGAGGTGAAGGGGCGGGTTTAGCCGTTAGCGATTACTGCATCAGCAGATAGATAGTGCTATCGCCACGCTGGATATTCAACGCCAGCACCGAAGGTTTGGCATCAAAGATTTTGCGCAGATCGGCGATATTTTTCACCGGCTGCTGGTTAGCGCCGACGATGATGTCGCCTTTCTTGAGGCCAATTTGTGCCGCCGGAGTCCCCGCTTTCACATTATTGACCACCACACCTTTGTCCTGACCTTTGTTGCTCATTTCCGCACCTTCAATACCATTGAAGATGGTGCTGGAGTCAACCTGAGTCTGGTTACTCTGCTGCAGTTCGACGGTCGCATTGACCGCTTTGCCGTCGCGTACCAGTCCCAGCTGGACTTTGCTACCGATAGGCATCGTACCCACCTGCGCACGCAGCGCGGCGAAGCTGCTGATAGGCTTACCGTTCAGCGAGGTAATCACGTCACCGGCTTTGATCCCTGCTTTCGCCGCCGCAGAACCCGGCATCACCTGGCTGACGAAGGCACCGCGCTGCGCATCGACCTTCATGGCTTTCGCCAGTTCAGAGTTCAGCTCGGTCCCCATAATACCCAGCTCGCCGCGTTTCACCTGGCCATACTTGACCATCTGCTCGGTCAGGTTTTTGACCATGTTGCTCGGGATGGCAAAACCGATACCGATATTGCCGCCGTCCGGCGCCAGGATCGCGGTATTAATCCCGATCAGTTCGCCGTTCAGGTTAACCAGCGCACCGCCGGAGTTACCGCGGTTGATCGCCGCATCGGTCTGGATAAAGTTTTCGTAGTTTTCTACGTTCAGGCCGCTACGGCCAAGCGCGGAGACAATACCCGAAGTGACGGTTTCACCCAGACCAAACGGGTTACCGATCGCCACGGTATAGTCGCCGACGCGCAGCGCATCGGAATCTGCCAGCTTAATCGCCGTCAGGTTTTTCGGATCCTGAATCTGGATTAGCGCAATGTCGGAACGCGGATCTTTGCCAACAACTTTGGCATCAAACTTACGTCCGTCGCTCAGCTGTACTTTAATCGTGGTCGCATTATCCACAACGTGGTTATTGGTCACGACATAGCCTTTAGCCGCATCGATAATGACCCCGGAGCCCAGCGCCATAAATTTCTGCTGCTGGCCGCCATCACCCGGCGCCCCGCCGCCCTGTCCACCGCCCTGACAGAACGGAGAACTCTGGAACGGCGAACCATCCTGGCAGAACGGCGAATTATCACCAAAGAACTGCTGGAAGTTACGCGGCATCCGCGGCGTGTTGACCGTCGTGCTACCCTCAACATTAATGCTGACAACCGACGGCATCACTTTTTCCAGCATTGGAGCCAGGCTTGGCATTTGCTGTGTACTTGAGGCCGAAGAGGACGTTTCTGCCGCGCTCGCAGAGAGCGGGGATAACGCCAGACCTAAACTCAGAGCCAGTGCACTCATTGCTAACGTGGTTTTTTTCATATGTCTCATATCTCGATTTTAGATAACGCAAATTGCTATGTATGTGACTATCAGAGTCATTTTATCGCGCTAAGTTCCGGAATTAAGCATCTGGAAAAAGTAAAAATTTATTGTCCGTCTTTACAAAACCTGTACTTATTCCACCGCCATCAAGCGCCGATATTCATCCCATGCATACAAATCCGTCATCCCACTGATATAGTCCTGTATCAGACGGCAGCGATAATAATATTCCATCACAGGAAATTCTTCATCATCGCGCGAAATCTTATTTACCGCTTCAACATAGGCCAGCCGATGACGCGTCGAAAGTTTCTGGAACAAGCGTGAGGCGATAGGTAAGCTCCTCACCCGCTCTTTCTCCACTAATAAGCTGAACTCCTCCAGCGATAATTTTAACAGCGGCTCATAGATATCCAGAAGACCGCTAATCACCCGATAGCCCTGCAATTCCAGCTGTTCCACGTCAGGATGACTAAACACATGTTTTATCGCGACGTTTTTATATAGCTCCAGCAGCTGACTGCAGTCGCTATCGTCCTCAAGCAGCGCATGATTAAAATCACCGGCAAAGATCTTCGGCAAATTATCGATAAACCGGCGTGCTGCATAGGGCACCAGTTTATTCAGCGTATTGACTCGTAAATACATAAAGAACTGATCTTCCGTACTTCGACTCAGAGAATTCGCGCGCGATTTGTCCCAGGCATTTTCTACCACCTGCGAAAATAAAGATCCTTTTTCATGCGGCCCCCACGCCTCGTGAAGCAGCTGATAAAGTTGCTCTACGCTGAAAATACGTTTTTCTACCGCATCCTCAAGATCGGCCACACAATATGAGATATCGTCCGCCGCCTCCATAATCCAGGTCAAAGGAAAACGATTGTAAGGAGCCAGATCCAGTTCTTTACGCAACCTCGCAATATAGCCCTCTTCGGCTAAATAATAACCAGGCTTCTTCATCAAATAACTGTGGCTGGAGGGAAGTTCTCCCCGCCACCACGCCGGGCGCGTATATTTTAGAATGCAGCCAACCTGCGCCCAGGTCAGGTTCATCCGCATCAGGGTATGCACTAAGCGAATACCCTGCGCGTTGCCTTCAAACCAGCACAGATCCTGACGAACTTTGCTCCGCAGCCCATTCAGTTCGTCAGCGCCCTCCTGCAAACGGAGCGCCGCCACCGTACAGCTATCCTGCGCTAACGGCGCACCGGCCGCATCGTCAGGCGCGAGCCGCTGACGGAACCAGTCATTAATCGCCGCCTCGCCAAAATGGCCGAACGGCGGATTGCCGATGTCATGCATCAGACAGGCCATCTCCACCACGCTCTCAAACGGCCCGCTGAGCTCATCCAGCCCGTAGGCTTCCAGCAGACGCTGCTCTTTCAGGCGGCTGAGGATCTCTTTGGCGATATAGCGCCCCACCTGCTGAACTTCAAGGGAGTGGGTTAAACGCGTACGCACCGCGGCATTACGTTCCAGCGGGAAGACCTGGGTTTTTTGCTGTAAACGGCGGATTGCCGGCGAGTTGATAATGCGCCCGCGGTCGCTTTCAAAAATACGCAGGATCTCACGTTCCGTTTCGACCCCCTGCGGCGAGCGGTAGCGCCGACGCCAGTTAATCTTGTTGCGAAAATCAATCTTTGCCATGGCCTCTCCCGCGCGAGCAATAACGTTTCCCTTTGAGTGCATGATAGACTATGCAACTAAACCTGACACATCGCGAGTAAATCTATGAAAATCGGCATTATTGGCGCTATGGAAGAAGAAGTTACCCTTCTGCGCGACAAAATCGAAAACCGTAAGACGTTGACCCTTGGCGGAAGCGAAATTTATACCGGCCAGCTGAACGGCACCGAGGTCGCTCTGCTGAAATCGGGTATTGGCAAGGTGGCGGCCGCGATGGGCGCAACCCTGCTGCTGGAGATTTGCAAGCCGGACGTGATTATCAACACCGGCTCCGCAGGTGGACTGGCGTCGACGCTGAAAGTCGGCGACATCGTCATCTCCGACGAGACACGCTACCACGATGCCGATGTCACCGCCTTTGGTTATGAGTATGGCCAGCTGCCAGGCTGCCCGGCAGGCTTCAAAGCCGACGATAAGCTGATTGCCGCTGCGCAAAGCTGTATCGAAGCGCTGAATCTGCACGCGGTGCGCGGCCTGATCGTCAGCGGTGACGCCTTCATCAACGGGTCGGTCGGGCTGGCGAAAATCCGCCACAACTTCCCGCAGGCCGTAGCGGTTGAAATGGAAGCAACGGCGATTGCCCATGTTTGCCATAACTTCGGCGTGCCGTTCGTGGTCGTACGCGCGATTTCCGACGTTGCGGATCAGCAGTCTCATCTGAGCTTTGATGAGTTCCTCGCCGTTGCTGCCAAACAGTCCACGCTGATGGTGGAAAAGCTGGTGCAGACGCTGGCGCGTGGCTAAGTTGCTAAAACGGGCGCTTGCCGCCCTGCTGCTGCTCACCCCGGCGTGGCTCTTCGCCGCGCCACGGGTTATCACGCTGTCACCATCCAATACCGAACTGGCCTTTGCCGCCGGCATTACGCCGGTTGGCGTCAGCAGCCATTCCGATTATCCACCGGAAGCGGCCGGTATCGAACAGGTCGCCAGCTGGCAAGGGATGAACCTGGAACGCATCGTCGCGCTGAAGCCGGATCTGATTCTGGCATGGCGCGGCGGCAATGCCGAACGGCAGGTTAATCAACTGAGCGCGCTGGGGATCAAGGTACTCTGGGTCAATACCGCGACGATTGAAGAGATCATTTCGACGCTGCGACAGCTGGCGCAGTGGAGTCCGCAGCCGGAAAAGGCTCGCGCATCCGCGCAGCGAATGCAGGACGACTATGATGCCCTCAAAGCCCGCTACGCACATACGCCGAAAAAACGCGTCTTTCTGCAGTTTGGCGCCAATCCTCTTTTTACCAGCAGTCGGGGATCGATTCAGGACCAGGTACTGACGTTGTGCGGCGGCGACAACATTTTTGCCTCCAGCCCGGTTCCCTGGCCCCAGGTGAGTCGTGAACAGGTCCTGGCGAGGCAGCCTCAGGCGATTGTTATCCCTGGCGATGTCAGCAGACTCCCTGCAGTTGAACGCTACTGGCATCAGCAGTTAAAAATTTCCCTGATTGCAGTAGATGGCGACTGGTTTGAACGCGCAAGCCCGCGTATTATCCTCGCCGCAAAACAGCTCTGCGAGGCGCTCGGGCAGGTCAAATAGCACCGCTTGCGCAGGGCAATAACGACATCCGCTACAGAGAACGCCAGTGTAACCGACATACGTCCGGTTGGCGGAGGCTGTGCGGATGCAATTTGGTGAGTAAAAATAGCCTGAGGAACCGGGCGCTTAACGAGAACTGACGATGCTTGTCTATTGGCTGGATATTATTGGCACCGCCGTATTTGCTATCTCGGGCGTATTGCTGGCCGGTAAACTCCGGATGGACCCCTTTGGCGTGCTGGTGCTCGGCGTTGTCACCGCCGTGGGCGGTGGGACCATTCGCGATATGGCGCTCGCCAACGGCCCGGTGTTCTGGGTAAAAGACCCCACCGACCTGGTGGTGGCGATGGTCACCAGCATGATGACCATTCTGCTGGTGCGCCAGCCACGCCGGCTGCCGAAATGGATATTGCCGGTGCTTGATGCCGTTGGTCTGGCGGTATTTGTCGGCATCGGGGTGAATAAAGCGTTTCTGGCCCACAGCGGCCCGCTGGTCGCTATCTGTATGGGTGTCGTCACCGGCGTCGGCGGCGGGATCATTCGCGACGTACTGGCGCGCGAAATTCCGATGATTTTGCGCACGGAAATCTATGCCACGGCCTGTATTGTCGGCGGTATCGTGCACGCCACGGCCTATGACACTTTTCATGTTTCGCTGCAGAATTCGGCGATGATGGGGATGGTCGTCACGCTGATGATTCGCCTTGCGGCTATCCGTTGGCATCTGAAGCTGCCGACTTTTGCTCTCGACGATAACGGGCGCTAAACGGGGAAATTGCCCCGGCGGAGAAGAGCTACCGGGGCGAGAATCCAGTGCGGGAATCAGACGCTGAATGAAGACCCGCAGCCGCAGGTGCTTTTCGCATTCGGGTTGGTCACGATAAAACGCGAGCCTTCCAGGCCTTCAGTGTAGTCGACGGCACCGCCGACCAGATACTGCAGGCTCATCGGATCGACCACCAGGCCTACGCCCTGTTTTTCGATGGTCATATCGCCTTCGTTAACCTGATCGTCAAAGGTGAAGCCGTACTGAAAACCACTGCAACCACCACCGGTGATATACACACGCAGTTTCAGGTTTGGATTGTCTTCATCTGCAATCAGGAATTTTACTTTTTTGGCTGCAGCTTCAGTAAACTCCAGCGGCAACGCTACGTCATCACTCATTTTATGCTCCCATTGATACTTCTGACCGGTTAAAGAATAACCCGACCTTATGAGCCATTATCTAATACCCTGGTAAATCGTTCAAGTATTCTCCCCGGCAACCTGCTGCGCTTTTGCCGCCTGTTCTGCGGCCTGCTTCGCCAGCGTGCGCTCCAGGATCGTGGAATACAAAGGCTTACCGCCAAGGAATTGCGCCAGTAGTGTTGCGCCAAGACAGGTAATAATCATTGGCAAAATGAGCTGATAGTTATCGGTCATCTCCAGCACCAGCACAATCCCGGTCAGCGGAGCGCGGATTGACGCCGCCAGCAGGGCCCCCATTCCGGCAATCGCAAAGGTCCCGGCATCCAGATGATAGGCCGGCAACATCGGCGTGACCGCCATCCCGAAGGCGGTTCCCAGCAAGGTTCCCAGCGCCAGCATCGGCGCAAAAATGCCGCCGGGCGCCCCGGAGGAGAAACAGAGTAACGTGGTTATCACGCGGGCAATAAAGATAAACAGCAGCAGTCCCACGGAAAAGTTGCCCGCCGCAGCAATCGGAATCAGGTTAAAGCCGCCTCCCGCCGCCGCCGGTTGAATCAGCCCGAGAACGCCGCACATCCCGCCGATTAACCCGCCAATCAGCACCCACTTCTTCGTATTGCCGCCATGAATACGCTGGAACATATCCTGGGTGCGCAGCACCAGGCTATTAAACAGCGGGCCAACGCAGCCAAAAATCATCCCCAGGATCAGGTACAGCCACAGCGTATTCACCGGCGCATCGCTCAGCTTGCCGACCTCAATAATCGCCGATTCGCCATTAAAGATACGGAACACAATGCTCGACATGATCACGCCGGTAAAGACGGCTTTAATCGAAATCAGGTTGTAGCGAAACTGCGGGCGCATCTCTTCGATAATGAATAAAATCCCCGCCAGCGGCGCGTTAAATGCCGCAGAGAGCCCCGCCGCAGCCCCGGTGGCCAGCAACGTGTGGCGCGCTTCGGGGCTGCGCATGCGGAAAATATCCAGCACCATTCGCCCGACGTTGCCGCCCAGCTGTACCGTTGGCCCTTCGCGACCGAGCACCATGCCGGCGCCCAGCGTCCCCATCCCGCCGATAAATTTCACCGGCAGCACTCGCCACCAGCGAACCGGACGCAGCTCTTCCAGCGCCCCTTCGATCTCCGGTATGCCGGATCCCCCCGCCTCCGGCGCGAAACGGCGCACCAGAAAATAGCCCACCATCGCCAGCAACGCAGATAAAATAAAGGCCAGCGGCCAAATCAGGAACCCGTGATCCGCCACCTGCACCAGCGAACCGATACGCATGTTCTGCACCCAGTTGACGCTCTTTTCAAAGGCGACCCCCACCAGCCCGGCCAGCGTGCCGACCACGGCGGCCATCAGCAGCACCGCCAGCGGCGTTTTGTCACGTTGAACTAATCGACGTACCACATCGCCACGACGCAAGCGCACGATTTGTTTTGCTTCAAAAGTAGAGGCTTCTGTTTTCATACTCTTATCGTCAATAGTCATACAAATACGAAGGGGACATTTTAGCCTTCTGAACGTCCTACGTCGCGGGAAAAATGCACCGGCTGCGCTTTGTTTCAATTGGGCAAAACTTTCATAACTATCCTGGAATAACTTAGAATAACCAGCAAAACATTTATCACGAACCAGGATCATGGCAATGAGCAAATCTGAAACACTCTATAGCGCCGCACGTGAACTCATCCCCGGCGGCGTGAACTCGCCGGTCCGTGCCTTTAGCGGCGTGGGCGGTACACCGCTGTTTATCGAACGCGCCGACGGCGCCAGACTGTACGATGTCGACGGTAAAGCGTATATCGATTATGTCGGCTCCTGGGGACCTATGGTGCTGGGCCATAACCATCCGGCCATTCGCAACGCGGTGATTGAAGCCGCGGAACGCGGCCTGAGCTTTGGCGCGCCGACGGAAATGGAAGTCAAAATGGCGGAGCTGGTGACCGAACTGGTCCCCACGATGGATATGGTGCGGATGGTGAACTCCGGTACCGAAGCAACCATGAGCGCCATTCGCCTGGCCCGTGGCTTTACCGGCCGTGACAAAATCATCAAGTTTGAAGGGTGCTATCACGGCCATGCCGACTGTCTGCTGGTGAAAGCGGGCTCCGGCGCGCTGACGCTGGGCCAGCCGAACTCACCGGGCGTACCGGCTGATTTTGCTAAACATACCCTGACCTGTACCTATAACGATCTGACTTCCGTTCGCGCCGCGTTTGAGCAGTATCCGCAAGAGATTGCCTGCATCATCGTCGAGCCGGTAGCCGGCAACATGAACTGCATCCCACCGCTGCCGGAGTTCCTGCCGGGCCTGCGGGCGCTGTGCGACGAATTTGGCGCGCTGCTGATTATCGATGAAGTGATGACCGGCTTCCGGGTGGCGCTGGCGGGCGCGCAGTCATACTACGACGTAGTCCCGGATCTGACCTGTCTGGGCAAAATCATCGGGGGCGGCATGCCGGTCGGCGCATTTGGCGGTCGTCGCGAGGTGATGGATGCCCTGGCCCCGACCGGCCCGGTGTATCAGGCCGGAACCTTGTCTGGTAATCCGATAGCCATGGCGGCCGGTTTTGCCTGCCTGACCGAAGTCGCGCAGCCGGGCGTCCACGAAACGCTAACGGATTTAACCAATCAGCTCTCTCAAGGGCTGCTGGATGCCGCACGCGAAGCGGGCATTCCGCTGGTGGTGAATAATGTGGGCGGCATGTTCGGCCTCTTCTTTACCGATGCCGAGACGGTCACCTGCTATCAGGATGTGCTGAAGTGCGACGTTGAACGCTTTAAGCGTTTCTTCCATCTGATGCTGGAAGAAGGCGTCTATCTGGCGCCATCGGCGTTTGAGGCCGGCTTTATGTCGATAGCCCACACCCCTGATGATATCAACGATACCATCGCCGCCGCCCGTAAGGCGTTTGCGAAGCTGTAATGCAATGCCGGGCGGCGCAAGCTTGCCCGGCCTGTGTCACCCCGCTAAGCGAAACGCCACTGGGGAAAATTATCGGCTTTGTTTCCTCAGCAGATAAATAAAGTACGGCGCGCCGATAAAGGTCGACAGCAGACCTGCGGGGATCTGATACGGAAACATCATCATTCGCCCGCACCAGTCGGCAAAGACCAGCAGCAACCCACCAATCAGCCCGGCCATCACCATCTGCGGCATCGTCCGGCGGAATCCCATCATGCGCGCAATATGCGGCGCCATCAGGCCAACAAAACTCAGCGGGCCAATAGTCAGCGTGGCGGCTGCCGTCAGGCCGGCGGCCAGCAGCAGCAGAGCAACCCGCGACGGCGTCAGCGCCATGCCTACCGCGCGAGCGGCTTCCCCCCCCAGCGGCAGAATCATCAGCCAGCGCCGACACAGCGGCACCAGAATCAGCAACAGCACCATCGCAATCCCGCTGCGCACCACCATCTCCGGCGTGGCGCTGTAGGTCGAGCCGGAAATCCACGTCAGAATCTGCGCCATTCGCGGATCGCCGCTGGCCTGCAGCATCATCAACAGCATAGTGAAGGCGGTGCTGAGCGCCATCCCCGCCAGCAGCATCCGGTGCGGTGAGAAACCGCCGCGCCCGGCAGCAACCAGGATAACCAGCAGCGTCGCCGCCGCCCCCAGGCTACCGGCAGGCAGCAGCCAGCCGAAAGCGTTGCCGGGAACGAAAAACAGCATCAGGACAATACCAAAAGCCGCGCCGGAGCTGATGCCCAGCACTTCCGGGCTGGCCATCGGGTTACCGGTCAGACGCTGGATAATACAACCCGCGACCGCCAGCATCACCCCGGCGAACAGCGCGGCGAGCACCCGCGGCCAGCGCCACGGCATCAGTTGATCCAGCAGCGTGCCGCTCGCCCAGTGCCAGCTCTGGGCATCTCGCCCAAAGGCCAGCGCCACGAGGAGCGCCAGCAGCAGAATCAGCAAGCCGCCAAACGCAAATCCCCGTACGTTTTGCCGTTCCACCAGCACTTTATCGCCGGCATTCATCACCGGCGCACTGATGCTGCGCAAGCGCGGCAGCAGCCACAGCAGCAGCGGCGCGCCGATCAGCGCCGTTACGGAACCGGTGGACACTTCCCGCCACACCCGGGTCAGCCACAGAATAATTTGGTCAGACAGCCAGAGAATGAGCGCGCCAATCACCGCCGCCAGCAGCAGACGCGACAGCAGACGACGCGCGCCGAGCATTTTCGCCAGCAGCGGCGAAAACAGGCCGATAAAACCGATAATCCCCACCGCATTCACCAGCATCGCGCTGATCACGATAGCCAGCGTCAGCGTGGCCAGGCGCGCCAGAGAGAGCGCCAGTCCGAGATTACGCGCCACGCCATCATCCAGCCCCATCAGCGTGAGGGGGCGCAGCAGCAGCAGCGTTAAAATGAGGCCACCGAGCAGCTGCGGCCACAGCCGTTGCACCACGCTCCAGTCGGTTTGCGTCAGCGTACCGGTGCTCCACAGGAACATACTTTGCAGCTGATCATGATGGAAAATGACCATCAGCTGGTTCAGCGCTCCGCAGTACAGACTGACCACCAGACCGGCCAGAATCAGGGTTACCGGCGACAGACGTTTTCCCCACGAGACGCCGAAAACCAGCGCCCCGACAAGACAGGCCCCCGCCAGCGCGGCGAACTGCGAAGCCAGAACACCGGGAATCGCCCACAGCGTCGTCACCGTCATCCCCAGCTGAGCGCCGGTCGCGACCCCGAGGGTGGTTGGTTCCGCCAGCGGGTTGCGCAGCACCTGCTGGAACAGCACGCCCACCAGTCCGAGCCCCGCGCCAACCAGCAGCGACACCGCCAGTCTCGGCAGCAGGCTGTAGTGGAACAACATCTGCGCGATATTGTCGATATCCGGCTGCCACAGCGCCTGACGCCACTCGTGCTGCGGCAGCGCCGCCTGGAGATTGAAGAAGCTGAGCGTAAACGCAGCAATCGCCAGCACCGTCAGCAGCAAAGCCGCCAGAGGAGACAGTCGCGATCTCATGCCTCACCTCCCTGAGCATCCGCCAGTACGCGGGCAAAATGCATCGCCGACAGCGTCGCGCCGTAGAACCAGACCGCCGGCACGCGCTGGAAGCGCCCTTCGCGGACAAACGGCATCGCCTGCCAGAGCGGCGTACTCATCAGTTGGCTCATTTCGGCATGATTACCATGATCAAAGCAGATAACATCGGTCTCTTTGTAGGCGGCCAGCCGATCGATGCCGACGCTGACGCTGCCCCAGAAGGCGGTTTCACCGCGCCAGGCATTTTTAATCCCCAGGCGATCGAGCACCTCCTGGAACAGGCAATTATTGCCGAAAACCAGGACATGGCGGGGATCGAGTAAGGTGATCATCAGCAGCGGACGATCGCCTCGACGGGCGAAACGCGGGCGCAGGTTCTCCATCAGCGCATCAAATTCCGCCAGATGGCGCTTCGCCGCCTGCTGGCGGCCAATCAGCTCGGCCATCTCGTTGAGTGACTGCTGCGCCATCAGCAGCGGTCGTTTACCGTCGCTGAAGGTGAATCCCCGCCCCGGGGCAATACGCGCCAGTTTCTCTGGCGACGGCCCGTATCCGGCCGACCAGACAATAAACGACGGTTTCATCTGCGTCAGCAGCTCGAGATTCGGCTCCGTACGCAGCCCGACATCAATCACCGAGGAGGGCAGCGCCGGTTCATTCACCCACAGGTTATAGTTCGGGATATCGGCCACGCCGTAGGGCGTCACGCCAAGCGCCAGCAGGAGTTCTGCCGGTAGCCACTCCAGCGCCACAATACGCTGCGGATCGAGGGTTGCGGCCTGGGCGCCGCGCATCTGCCACAGCAGGGGTGACAGGGCCATCGCCGCCAGCAGACGGCGACGGGTTATTAAAGGCGTCTTTTCCATCAATAGACAAAGCTTACCGGCGCGCTACCCGCCGGATGCGGCAGAATACCCATCGGAATACCGTAAATTTGCTCCAGCGTTTCGCTGCGCATCAGCTGCGCGGGCGTTCCCTGAGCAATCATCTCACCACCGCGTAACGCGACCAGATAATCACAGTAACGGGCAGCCATGTTGATATCGTGCAGGACGGCGATCACCGTTAACCCGCGCTGTTGACTCAAACGATGCACCAGTGCCAGGACATCAACCTGATGGGCGATATCCAGCGCCGAGGTGGGTTCATCCAGCAATAAACAGCGGCTGTCCTGCGCCACCAGCATGGCAATCCACGCCCGCTGCCGTTCACCGCCGGACAGGCTGTCAACCAGCCGGTGCGCCAGCGGCTTAAGACCGACCAGCGCAATCGCCTCTTCCACTTTCTCGCGGTCGGCGGCGCCAAAACGCCCCAGCGCGCCGTGCCACGGATAGCGGCCGATTGCCACCAGCTCACGCACCGTCATCCCTTCCGCCGGCGGTAACTGCTGCGGCAGGTAGGCCACTTTACGGGCAAAGGCTTTGCTGCTCCAGCTGTCCAGCGGCTGCCCGTCCAGCAGCACATCGCCTTCCGACGGCGGCTGATGACGGCCGAGCATTTTCAGCAGTGTGGATTTGCCGGAGCCATTATGGCCAATCAGCCCCGTCACTTGTCCCGCCGGGAAAGTTAAGGAGAGAGGATGTAGCAGCGTACGGCCAGGTACGCGGAAGGTAACGCGATTCAACGAAAACGTGGTATCAGAGTGCGGAGAGTTTTCCTGCATAGCGGCGACCTGGTGAACGGCGCGGCGAACCGCGCCCGGTAAGTGATTAGAAGCGGAAGGTTCCGGTCGCAATAACCTGACGTCCTGCGCCCCAGTAGCACGCGTATTCGCTGTAGCAGCTGGATACGTACTCACGATCGAACAGGTTGTTCACGTTGATCCCCACAGACGATCCTGGCAGACCAAAACGCGCCAGATCGTATTTCACCGTGGCATCCATCAAGGCATAGCCAGCCACGTTGAAGGAGTCGTTTTTCTTCCCGGTGTCCGTATCATTTTTGTAGTAGCTCACCGTCGAGCCGATATAACGCGCCCCGGCCCCAACCGTCAGACCGCTCAGCGCGCTCTCGTGGAAGGTATAATCTGCCCACAGCGACGCCATGTTGCGCGGAACTTCCGCCGGACGTTTGCCTTTGAATACAGTGTCTTCGGTGTACTCCGCATCGGTATAGCTATAGGCCGCCGTCAGGTTGATATTGGCATTGACCGCCGCTTTTGCTTCCAGCTCAAAACCGCGCGAGCGAATTTCACCTGTTTGAACGCTATAAATTCCGTACGGATCGTTGGGATCCGCGGTCAGGTTTTTGTCTTTGGTCAGCTGATAGACTGCCGCGGTCACCACCACCGGCATATCTTTCGGGACGTATTTCACGCCCGCTTCATACTGCTCGCCGCGGGAAGGATCGAACGGCTTGCCTTCGCGGGAAGAGCCGGAAACCGGTTCGAAGGACTGGCTATAGCTGAAGTACGGAGAAATTCCGTTATCGAACAGATAGTTAATACCGCCACGCCAGGTAAACTGCTGATCGTGGTTTTCCGCGAGATCGTTAGAAGAGCGCGTCAGGGTTGAAGCCATGGCGTAATCATAGCGGCCGCCCAGCGTCATCACCCATTTGTCCCACTCCATCTGGTCCTGAGCATACAGGCCGGTCTGCTCCATGCGGTTCAGCACCGCGTAGGGGAAGTTCACGTTGACGTTCGCATCACCGTATTGCGGGTTGCTCATGCTGATTGAATCGGCAGAACCGTATTCAGCATTCACATCGTTACGCATGCGCGAATAATCAACGCCGGTCAGCAACGTATGGTTGACCGCGCCGGTGGCAAAGTCAGACTGCAGCTGCGTATCAACGGTGAACGTATTGAGATGTTCATCAGAACGCACATAGGCGCGGTTGATTTGGCCCGGAGCCGAATAGCCGTTACCGTAAACGGAGCGATACAGCGTCTTCACGTCGGCATAGCGCAGGTTCTGGCGCACGGTGAAGGTGTCATCGAACTGATGCGAGAAGCTGTAGCCGACCATCTGCTGACGGCGGGACATCTTGTTATCAGGCTCGCCTTCGTTGTAATCAGTCGGCAGCTTATGGGCGTTGCCGTTGGCGTCGTAATACGGCACCACGGTCCCTTCGCGAGGCAGCCAACCGTAGTAACCGGCATACGGATCGTTCTGGAAGTTACTGAGGAAAGTGAAGTCGGTTTTATCATCCGGACGCCAGCTGAAGGAGGGCGCGACCGCGTAGCGAGTTGATTTCGCCATCTGCTGCTGCGCATCCTGACTGCGGCCTAAACCGGTCAGTCGATATGACCACACGCCGTTATCATCGATGGCATCACTGAAGTCAAAACCGGTCTGCCACAAATTATCGGTACCCATTTTGAACTGAATTTCTTTCAGCGGTTCGGTCGTCGGACGCTTGCTCACCATGCTGACGATACCGCCAGGGTTGCTGTTGCCGTACAGCACCGATGTTGGTCCACGCATCACTTCCACGCGCTCAAGGAAGTAAGGGTCCATCGACACTTCTGAATAGTTATTCCCCTGCAGCTTCATGCCGTCCAGATACTGGTTGGTATTGACCGTTGTGGAGGTCGTGAAGCCGCGAATGGTCACCACGTCATAGGTGGTAGAGCTGCCGCGGGTGGAGAAGACGCTCGGCGTATAGGACAGCGCCTCTTTTACCGTCGTCGGCTGCTTCATGTCCATCTCGGCGCGGGTGACGACGGAGACAGACTGCGGTGTTTTTTCAATCGGAGTATCGGTTTTGGTCGCCGTTGCCGAATGTTTCGCAGCGATCGTGGGCGCCGGGCCCCAGGCACTCTCTTGGGTGGCCGGTGCCGCGATAACGGTGATGGTTTCTTCTTTTTTCGGTTCAACTGCTGCCTGCGCATAGACAGACATGCCGCTAACCGCCGTGGCTACTACGACTGCGATTTTACGCAGCGAGTGATTTGGCTGAGCAGTTTTTGGACGCGCCATGGGTATATCTCTGATGAAAGTGAATGATAACGTAAACGAGAATTATTATTATGACCGTTGCATAATAGGCGAAACGCAGAATACAAGGCAAGTGGTATGCCCCGCGCTGGAGACTGAAGGACGAAATAATAACCAGGCAGTTATTGTGGGGTTAAGTGACTGTTAAGTAATGTGCAGAAATAAAAAAGCCCCCTGATACATCTGTATCAGGGGGCCTGGTGACGACGATCAGTTACCGCCGAACATATCCTTAATCCAGCCTGCTACGCCATCGCTCTTTTCCTGCTTCGCGGGCTGTTGCTGCTGCTGTTGCTGCTGCGCCGGTTGCTGCTGCCCGGACTGATTGAACGGATTGTTCTGCTGTTGCTGCTCCAGCTGCTGCTGTTGCATCTGCTCGCCCTGGCGACACAGCGCATCCGGCGTGGTTGTCCAGACCGGAAGCGAACGCATCCCCCCGCTACATACGAAGTTGCCATTGCTGTCCACGCCCATATCCAGCACGTCTTCCGGTGCCGTCAACACCAGCGGCGTCGGCGTCTGGTTAGCCAGATAGCGCTGGTAAATAGACATGGCGCCGCTGGCACCGTAGAGTTTCGTCGGCTGGTTGTTATCGCGACCCACCCAGGTAATGGTCACCTGACCGCCGTCAATACCGGCAAACCAGGTGTCGACGTTATTGTTGGTGGTCCCGGTTTTCCCTGCCAGATGCAGGCCCGGATACTTCGCGCCAAGCTGACGACCGGTACCACGCTGCACAACCTGCTGCATGGTCCACAGCGTCATGTACGCCGCCTGCGCCGGCACCGCACGCTCTGCCTGCGGATAGCTCTGATACAGCACGGTACCATCTTCGGCGATGACCGAACGCAGCGCCGAAAGCGTCGCGCGGTTACCGCCGCTGGCGATGGTCTGGAACGCCTGCGCGACTTCGATCGGCGTCAGGTTCAGCGCCCCGAGAATCATCGCCGGTACCGGGTGCAGCTGATCTTTCGGCGCCCCCAGTTTGACCCAGGTGTCGGTTATCGCCGGCAGGCCCAGCGCCATCCCGAGGTTAACGGTCGGCACGTTCATCGAGCGCGTCAACGCATCCACCAGCATCACCTGACCGCTAAAGCGACGATCGTCGTTCTGCGGAGACCAGGTCTGACCGTTTGGCAGACGGATGGTGATCGGGGCATCGGCAATCGACGTGTTCAGGCGATACTGGTTCGGCAAGCTCAGCGCCGTCAGATAGGTCGCCGGCTTGGCCAGAGAACCGATTGAACGGCGGGCCTGCATCGCGCGGTTGTAACCGGCAAACTGCGGCTCCGCACCGCCGACCATCGCCCGCACTTCACCCGTAAAGCGGTCAACCACCACCATCGCGGTTTCCAGATCCGGTAGCTTACGCTGTTTCTTCAGGGCCGGAATGCCGTCGGTCGCCGCTTTCTCTGCCGCATCCTGCGCAACGGAGTCAAAGGTAGTAAAGATCTTCACGCCGGAGAGATCTTTCACCTTATCGCCCAGTTTCGCCTGCAGCTCCTGACGAACCATCTGCATAAATGCCGGCTGTGGAGAGATCACGCCGCCGCGCGGCTGCACGCCCAGCGGACGCGCGCTCAGCATGTCATACAGCTCCTGATCGATCACGTTCTGCTGCTGCAGCAGACGCAGCACCAGGTTGCGTCGTTCCAGCGCCAGCTTCGGATTACGCCACGGGTTGTAAATCGATGCGCCTTTCACCATCCCGACCAGCAGCGCCTGCTGATCGAGGCTGAGTTCTTCCACCGGGCGGCCAAAGTAATAGAGGCTCGCCAGCGGGAAGCCGCGAATTTCGTTGTCGCCGCTCTGACCGAGGTATACCTCGTTCATATACAGTTCAAGGATACGATCCTTGCTGTAACGCGCATCAACGATCAGCGCCATATAGGCTTCGTTCGCTTTACGCCAGTAAGAACGCTCGCTGGAAAGGAACAGGTTTTTCACCAGTTGCTGGGTCAGAGTACTGGCCCCCTGCACCGTGCGCCCGGCCGTCAGGTTCGCCAGCACCGCACGACCAATCGAGTACAGGCTAATCCCGTCGTGTTCATAGAAGTGACGGTCTTCGGTCGCCAGCAGCGTATCCACCAGCAGATCCGGGAAGCCGCTGCGCTTCACAAACAGACGCTGTTCGCCATTTGCCGACTGCAGCATGGTGATCAGCCGCGGATCGAGACGGAAGAAGCCGAACTGGCGGTTGTTCTCCATATTCTCAATCGTTTCCAGATGATCGCCGTCAAAGGTCAGACGCGCGCGCACCTGCCCTTCTTTACTATCAGGGAAATCAAACGGACGACGGATCATCTCAATGCTGTTGGCCTGCACGGTGTACTCGCCCGGGCGCGTCATTGCGCTGACCTGGCGGTACTGCGTGGCATTCAGCAGACGAACCATTTCATTTTTGCTGATCTGCATATCCGGTTCGAGGTTCACCATACGGCCATAGACCGCCGCCGGAAGCTCCCAAACTTTGCCGTCGATACGGCTACGGATTTTCTGATCGAGGTAGACACCGTAAGCGGCAACCAGCACCGCGACCACGATCCCTAGCTTGAACAGTAGCCATAGCCAGGTACGTTTACGCCGAGGCTTGTTACCTTTGCCTTTTGCTTTCTTCGGCATCGGCTCTTCATCCTCATAATCATCATCGTCGTAATCATCGTCGTAGTCCTCATCCCGGACCCGACGACGAGTCACTTTTTGTTTTGCCGGACGCGAGGGCTTTCCCTTACGTCCGATAGGCTCGCGGTCATCTCCCGCCATGCTTTTTCTCCGCAACTTTCAGGCGTAAAAGCCTGATTCTCAATACTTCCTCTTGAAAGAGGAAGAAGATATCTCTCAAATTCACGCCCGGAGGTCTCAACCCGCAGGCCACTACCTCGGTATCACAGCGCTTCGCGTCACAGGGCGCGGTCATGATGTATGTTTATGTACTCCTGGAGAATTCATAATATAAATCATCATGTTACACACATCGCCTGACGAGAATTTTGGGACATAGCACAAATAGTCCAGGTGACACAGGATAGCACTAAACCGGGACAGGCTTAACCAGCATTTTACTCCCTCACGGCGTAACAAAAGCGAAAATATTATGTTTTTTAATAACATAAAAAATATCCTTCGCCGTTCCTCGTCGCAGCGGTCTGCCTGAGGACCTCTACAGCGATAAAAAACAAAAACCTCAGCGCTGGTTGAATATTATATTGTGAGTGTGACAACAAATATTCTGGTAAGAAGTAAAGAGAAACATTAAGCCATTTGACGATAAAAACGGGAGCGCCTTAACAAATATCTATAATAATATTTCCTGATGACAGCATGGAAATATTTGTTAAACTGTCCTTCAGTTAACCCGATCTGTTTAATATATTATGCGAACTTCCATTATATTTCCGCTGCTCATGATTGCCGTTCTCGCGGGTTGCCAGCAGAACCGTTCGTCTACGCTCAGCCCCACTATCAGCAACGAAGCGCAGCTGGAACAGCTCTCTTCCGTCGCCGCCGGCGCGCGTTATCTGAAAAACAAATGCAGCCGTAGCGATCTTCCTTCCGATGATGCTATCGACCGCGCGGCATGGAATGTCGGTAAAAAGAGAGGATGGGGTAATATTGATTACGCCACGCTCAGCCAGCGCAGCACGCAAATGTATCAGCAACTGCAGCAGGACAGTACGCCGGAAACCACAAAATGCAGCCAGTTTAATCGCCAGCTGGCGCCATTTATTGATAGCTTACGCAGTCAATAAAATGACGAAATAGCCCTACTGTTTTTTATTTCATACCGCTTTATTCCCCTTGAGTGCTATCTTCAATAATGCCTCCCGGCCAGTCGTCGAGAGCGGCAAGGGTAAATGTCTTACCGTTAAAACTGAACAGCGTGACATCCTGCTGAATTTGCTCAATCACCAGATTCGGCAGCGGCGACTCCCCCTCTTTCCAGGACTGACCATTTAAAACGATGCTGCGTTTCTCCGCCGACGACGCGTAAACATGCGCGCTATAGCGCAGCGCGGGCAGATTATCTTCATCAACGATAGCCTCGGGCTTCGCTTTCACTTTCTCAGGTTCCGCAGCGCCTACCGGCTTCGCCTCTTTTTGCGCTGAGGAAGCCATTGGCACCAGTGCCGCATGCGCCACCGGCACAACCAACGCTGACGTGACAGGGGGATTGCGCCACTGCTCGCCAGCAAACCAGCCGAGGGCAATCAGCAGTGCGGCATAGACTGGCACGATCGGATACGGCACCTGCACCATGCGTCCGACCACCACCGGCGATTCGCCCTCATGCGCAATGGACGCGGGCAAACGGCACGCTTTGTCATCAGAAACGATCACGCTCTCTCCTTTCCCCATAAAACAATAGCCCGGCAACGTCTGCCGGGCTATCAGGCTCCCTTCGCAGAGAGCGGCACAAGCCCCGGCGTTACTTACTGCTCACCGGCAGCCCTGTCCCCTGGACATCGCCCTGAGGTTTTTCCAGTACCGCCACGGACCAGGCTGGCAGGGTAATCGCGCCATTGGCCGCAATCTCCACGCCGCTCGCCAGCGATCCGTCACCGGCTGCCTGCTGGATTGTGCTCAGCTGCAGATTGTCGCCGGTGAAGTCATTGAGGGTCCGGCTCTCGGATGCGGCGTTGATCGCTACCACCAGTCCATCAACCCGGCTATCGAGACTCGCCCCTGCCTGCACGCCATCATCGATAGTCATGATCAGCAGACCAGCCTGCTGATCCGGCCCGGTATTACGGAAATCCACGCGCTTCATCACCGCACTGCCGTCACCTAAGGTGAACAGCGGGGAGGATTTACGCAGCCCGGTCAGCTCCCGGTAGAACGCGGTCATCTGCTTCAGCTCCGCTTCGCCAGGCGTGGCAACCATCTCTTTAACGCGAGAAATCACGTCATAGTTGCTGCCGTCATCGCTGATGCGCGGCATCCCGACATTAAAGTTATTGTCCTGCATGGCATAATCCACGCGGTTAAACCAGTCGCCGGAATCGTAGGAGTCGCGGGTAAAGGATTTCGAGCGCAGCAGTTCAGAACCCTGCTGGTCGAAAGCAATCCCCTGCCCCAGCATCACCGTCGCCAGCGATACTGCCTGCATCCGCACGCGCGTATTCAGGTCAGCCTGCTGCGCGGCCTTGTAGGTAATCATGTCCCACAGCGTCTGGTTGTCGTGCTTCGAAACATAGTTGACGACTTCCGTCGGGTCAGCGGCATAGCCGCCAGGCGCGCCGTTATAGTCAATTTCGCTGCCTTTCTTCACCGCACCGTCTTTATCGATCAGGATAAAGTCGGCAAGGTTACCGGCCATCCCCAGACGAGTCAGGTCGGCCAGGTGATGAACCTGGTCGTCATTCAGGGTGGTCAGCTCGTTTGGCAACACGCCCGCGCCGCTGCCAACCCCCTGGTTTTCACGCAGCGCATCGCCGGAATCGAACGGGCCGCCGCCGCGCACGGCGTCACGCAGACGATCGGAGAACGTACCGATGCCGGTGCCTTTCAGGTTGATCTGCGAGGCGATTTCAAAGCGATCGCTCTGGTTAGAGTCCCAGCCTTCGCCGAAGAAGTAGATATCCGGGTTCAGGGCCTTAATGCGATCCCACGCCGAGAGAATTTGCGCTTTCGGGTGATAGCCCATCAGATCGAAGCGGAAACCATCGATTTTATAATCCGTGGTCCACACCGCCAGCGAATCGGCAATCAGCTTCGCAAACATACGATGCTCAGGCGCTGAATCCGAACAACAGGTGGCCGACTCAACGCTGCCGGTGCTTTCATTCAGACGCTGATAGTACCAGGGGACTATCTTATCCAGCACCGACGTACGGTCAGTCGGTCCCGCGGCATTGGTATGGTTGTACACGACATCCATAATGACGTTCATGCCCAGATCCTGCTTGATCGCCTGAATCATGGTGCGAAACTCTTTGATGCGCGTCGTGCCTTCCGGATTGGTCGCGTACGAACCTTCCGGCACCGTATAGTGGAACGGATCGTAACCCCAGTTATAGGAGTCGGTCTGCGCCACCAGGGTGTTCAGCGCCTGAACCTGCGGATTGTCCTGACTATCGCTCTGCTTCAGCTGATTGAGCACCTCTTCAACGGTGGAACCGCTGGTGCAATACCCGGCAAACTCGCTGCTCTTCACCGCGCTGTTAACTTCGCACAGGTGGCTGAACGACTGCTGGATATCGGCAACTTTATCGCTGAACTCGTTGACCGTCGCCAGATCGAAGACCGGCAGCAGCTCAACGTGCGTGACGCCTGAAGCGGAGAGCTTCTTCAGATGCTGCACCATATTGCTGTCGCCGGCGGTCAGCGCAAGGTATTTACCGCGCAGTTCAGCCGGAACGGTTTGATCCCAGGCGGAGAGATCGCGAATGTGCGATTCATGAATCGTCATTTTCGCCAGATCGGCTTTGGTTTTCTGGGCATGCGGCATCGTCAGACTATCCCAGCCTTCTGGCTTAAGATCGCTGTCGTTGAGGTCAACGACCTGACTGTATTCCGAGTTAGTGGATAAGCTATGGGAGTAGGGGTCGGTCACTTCATACTGTTCAACCTGGCGCGACTGCGGATGGTAAACCGTCAGCGCATAGCGATAGAACGCCCCTTTCAGGTCGCTACCGCCCTGCCACGTCCAGGAACCCGATGTGCTGTCACGGGTCATCGGATGGCTGGCCAGCACTTTTTTATCCGCGCTGTAGAGCACCAGATCGACCTGCTGCGCGGTGGGCGCCCACAGACGGAAATTGACCCCGCCGTCGCTCACCTGCGCACCGTAGTTCAGCGCTTCCGCCGCTGGCGCATAGGTGTCATCCAGTACGCCCGCCGTCTGCACCTGGGTGGCGGAAATCAGGATCCCGTCCTCGGCGGCGGCAATGGCTACCGTTTCCCCCTGTAGCAACTCATCCGTTTTGGCGTCATCCGGCAGTTTAAACGCCGCATAGCCTGAAAGCTGCGGGAAACGCATGCTGACCTGCTGGCTGATGGTGGTTGGCGTCAGCTTCAGGTAACGGTCGGTAAATTTTCCTTCGCTATCGGCCGCCACTTTGCTGCTGTGGCTGTAGTACAACCGTACGATTGGCTGGTCTTCGCCAGCCGGCCACAGCAGCGTCGTTTTATCAACCCAGTGAGCTTCGGCAAGCGCCACGCCGAACGCGGCGCGGAAGGCATCAGCACGAGAGTCATAGATCGCGCTGTTACCCGCGATCACCGATACCGTGCGATCCGTGAAGTCGCCAAACGACACGCGCAGGTCGCTGTCGATCAACTTGTTGGTGCCATCTCTGACGATGACGTTGATACAACCGCTCTCTTTATTCAGCGGAATGACCCAGTACGGGCCGTATTTATCGCTACCGGCCGGCGTAGTGCTGACGTCATTCCAGTCGGCTACCGGCGCGCTTAATGCATCGCAGGTTTCATTATTCCAGAGATACAGGTTCTTACTGCTGTAATCCGCCGGGCTGGTACCGGTGATCCCGGCAATATCGACCAGATGGATAACGGCCTGATTCGCCGTCGCCATCACGGCTTCGCCAGGAACCGCCACATCGGGTAAACGAACAACGACATCCTGGTTATCAGGATTGCCAGGGTTATCAGGTGAACCAGAGGAAGAAGATGAAGAACTATTATCGCAGCCGCTAAGTAAAATCAACGAGCCAAGGAATAGGGCATTACAGGTATATCTGAGCATTCGATAGTCCCTAATATGCTTAATAATTTATGAAAGGTAAGAAAAGATGTTTATCTGTAAAGCATCGCAATTAGATATTTTTGTTTTCTCCGGTTCAATCATCCATTAACAATTAATGGGGGGGCGTAGGTGGCCGGGGGAGTAAAAATAAAAAGGGAATGACGACCCGGATAGCGAAACTCATTATGATTCACGACGACAAATCCGCTTTCTCGCAATAAAAGCTCGCAATATAAAAAAACCACCCACCAATATAGGTAGGGGTACTGTATCGCCTCGAGGGAAATAAAATGAGCAACGGAATAAAAAGATATATTTCTGTGATGCAGTTAACACTAATAAATAAAAAATACATGCATTACGCACCGCATATTGCCATGCTCGTCACCTTATTACTGATTGGCCAACAGCTGGCAAAATTAAGCTGGCGAATGATACTCCCTGCATACTCTCCGGCTATTGAGATGAATGACGCGCCGGAGATCTCCCCGCTCATCCCGGCGCCAAAAACGGAATTACCGGTATTCACGCTATTCGGTCGCGCAGAAAAAAAACCGCAATCATCGGCCCATGACGAGAGCCTTGACCAGGCCCCGCTCTCGTCCCTTAAACTGCGGATTACCGGCCTGCTCGCCAGCAGCGACGCGGCTCGTTCGATTGTCATCATGGCAAAAGGAAATCAACAAGTTAGCCTGATGACCGGCGACAGCACACCGGGTAATGAAGCCCGGATTATCGCGATTCTGCGCGATCGCATTATTGTCAACTACCGGGGCAGAAATGAAGCGATTTTACTCGCGGATGACGGCTCGATGAAAGCCGCTGGCGCCCCTGACACCGCGCTTAATTCACCACTCAGCAAGATTCGCCAGCAGCCGCAAAATATTCTTAATTACCTCAATATTTCCCCGGTCATGGTTAACGAGCAGCTCAGCGGATATCGACTTAATCCCGGCAAAGACCCCACGCTTTTCCGTGAATCGGGTTTACATGAAAACGATCTGGCGGTCGCCTTGAACGGGCTTGATCTTCGCGATCGGCAACAGGCTCAGCAGGCATTAAAACAGCTCCCGGAGCTCAGTGAAATAACGCTAACCGTCGAACGCGAAGGCCAGCGACAAGATATCTATTTAGCCTTGAGGGATGAATAATTGGCAAAGACAACGATTTTCCGCCTGATTTTCACCACTCTGATGATATTCAGTTCGCTGCTATTCAGGCCGCTGCACGCGGAAGAATTCTCCGCCAGCTTTAAGGGCACCGATATTCAGGAATTTATTAATACCGTGAGCAAGAACCTGAATAAAACGGTCATCATTGATCCCAGCGTACGCGGCACCATTACCGTCCGTAGTTACGATATGCTCAACGAAGAGCAATATTATCAGTTTTTCCTCAGCGTACTGGATGTCTATGGTTTTGCCGTTATCAATATGAATAACGGCGTGCTCAAAGTGGTACGTTCGAAAGATGCCAAAACCGCCGCGGTCCCGGTCGCCAGCGATGCCGCCCCCGGTGAAGGGGATGAAGTCGTGACCCGCGTGGTTCCGCTGACCAACGTGGCTGCCCGCGATCTGGCACCGCTGCTGCGCCAGCTCAACGATAACGCCGGTGCGGGCAGCGTGGTGCACTACGAACCCTCTAACGTCCTGCTGATGACCGGACGCGCCGCGGTGATCAAACGCCTGCTGACCATTGTCGAACGCGTCGATAACGCGGGCGATCGCAGCGTAGTAACGGTCCCGCTATCCTGGGCCTCCGCCGCCGACGTAGTCAAACTGGTCACCGAGCTAAACAAAGACACCAGTAAATCCGCGCTTCCCGGTTCGATGGTGGCGAACGTAGTCGCTGACGAGCGCACCAATTCGGTACTGGTGAGCGGCGAGCCGAATTCGCGGCAGCGCATCATCACCATGATTAAACAGCTCGACCGCCAGCAGGCGGTCCAGGGCAATACCAAAGTCATCTACCTCAAGTACGCCAAAGCCGCCGATCTGGTGGAAGTGTTAACCGGCATCAGCAGCACTCTGCAGAGCGACAAACAGAGCGCGAAACCGGTGGCCGCGCTGGATAAAAATATCATTATCAAGGCCCACGGTCAGACCAACGCCCTGATTGTCACCGCCGCGCCGGACGTGATGAACGATCTTGAGCGGGTGATCGCCCAGCTGGATATTCGTCGTCCGCAGGTGCTGGTGGAAGCGATTATTGCCGAAGTCCAGGACGCCGACGGCCTCAATCTCGGCGTCCAGTGGGCCAACAAAAATGCCGGGATGACCCAGTTCAACAACAGCGGTCTGCCGATGTCGACGGTGATTGCCGGCGCCAATCAATACAACAAAGACGGCACGGTCACCACTTCGCTTGCCAGCGCGTTAAGCTCGTTTAACGGCATCGCCGCCGGGTTTTACCAGGGCAACTGGGCGATGCTGCTGACCGCGCTCTCCAGCAGCAGCAAAAACGATATTCTCGCGACCCCCAGCATTGTCACTCTCGACAACATGGAAGCCACCTTTAACGTCGGCCAGGAAGTCCCGGTGCTCAGCGGCTCGCAAACCACTTCCGGGGATAACATCTTCAACACCGTTGAACGTAAAACCGTCGGTATCAAGCTCAAGGTCAAACCGCAGATCAACGAAGGCGATTCGGTGCTGCTGGAGATCGAACAGGAGGTCTCCAGCGTCGCCGACTCCGCCTCCAGCACCAGCTCCGATCTAGGGGCCACCTTCAACACCCGGACGGTGAATAATGCGGTGCTGGTGGGCAGCGGCGAAACGGTGGTGGTCGGCGGACTGCTGGACAAAAGCGTCACCGATACGGCGGATAAAGTCCCGCTGCTCGGGGATATTCCGGTTATCGGCGCTCTTTTCCGCTCCAGCAGCAAGAAAGTCTCCAAACGGAACCTGATGCTGTTTATCCGCCCGACGATCATTCGCGATCGCGATAGCTACCGTCAGGCCTCTTCGGGCCAGTACAACGCTTTTAACGAAGCCCAGACTAAACAGCGCGGCAAAGAGAACAACGAGGCGTTGCTGAGTGACGATAGGCTGCATATCTACCCGCAGCAGGACACCGTTGCTTTTCGCCAGATAAGCGCCGCCATCGATGCCTTCAACCTGGGAGGCAAGCCATGACGCCAGCAACCGAGTCCCGCCCGCTGCTACCCTTCGTCTACGCCCGCGCCCACAATATCGTGCTGCTCAGCGATGGCGCGGCCTCTCGAGTCCACTGCCTGCGCAGCACGCCCGCTCAGGCGTTGCTGGAGGCGCGGCGGGTCGCGGATGGGCCGATCGCCGTTGAACATCTCTCCGCTGAAGAGTTTGAAAAGCTGTTGCTGCTGAGCTACCAGCGGGACTCCGCGGAAGCCCGGCGCATGATGGCCGATATCGGTAACGAGCTGGATTTATACACCCTGGCCGAAGAGCTGCCGGATACCGACGACCTGCTGGACAGCGAGGACGATGCGCCGATCATTCGCCTGATTAACGCCATGCTCACCGAGGCCATCAAAGAAAAAGCCTCGGATATTCATATCGAAACCTACGAACGTCATCTGCAAATTCGCTTTCGGGTGGATGGCGTCCTGCGCGAAATCCTGCGCCCGCAGCGCCGCCTCGCCGCCCTGTTGATCTCCCGCATTAAGGTCATGGCAAGCCTCGACATCGCGGAGAAACGCATTCCGCAGGACGGGCGCATGGCGTTGCGCATTGGCGGGCGCGCCGTTGATGTTCGCGTCTCAACGTTGCCTTCCAGTTACGGCGAGCGCGTGGTTTTGCGCCTGCTGGACAAAAACAGCGTCAACCTCGATCTGCTCACCCTGGGGATGCCTCCCGCGCTGCTGCAGCAGGTCGACGATCTGATGGCTCGCCCGCACGGCATCATTCTGGTTACCGGCCCCACCGGTTCAGGCAAAAGCACCACCCTGTACGCCGCCCTCAGCCGGCTCGACGCCCGGGAGCGCAATATCATGACCATCGAGGATCCGGTCGAATATGAGCTGGAGGGTATCGGCCAGACTCAGGTCAACACCAAAGTGGAGATGACCTTTGCCCGCGGGCTGCGCGCGATTTTGCGCCAGGACCCGGACGTGGTGCTGGTGGGGGAAATTCGCGATGGCGAGACGGCGCAGATCGCCGTGCAGGCCTCGTTGACCGGACATCTGGTGCTCTCCACGCTCCATACCAACAGCGCGCTGGGGGCCATTTCGCGTCTGCAGGATATGGGCGTCGAGCCGTTTTTGCTCTCCACGTCGCTGCTGGCCGTCATGTCGCAACGTCTGGTGCGCCGCCTTTGCCCGCACTGCCGCCAGTCGCAGCCGGCCGATGCGCAAACCGCCGGCCAAATGGCCATCGCCCGCGGAACGCCGCTGTGGCGGGCGGTCGGCTGCGCGGAGTGTAGTTTTACCGGCTATCGCGGACGCACCGGGATCCATGAACTGCTGCGGGTTGACGATCGGGTGCGCATGGCCATCCACCGGGGAGAAAATGAATTAACGCTGATTCAGCAGCTGGGGGCGGACTACACCACTCTGCGGGATGCCGGGCGGGACAAGGTGCTGGCCGGAATCACCAGTTGGGAAGAGGTGGTCAGAGTGACCGAACAGCGCACGGGAGAAGCAGACTAAAATGGCTATCTTTCGCTATCAGGCGCTCGATGAGCATGGCAAAACCCAGCGCGGCGTACAGCAGGCCGATTCCGCCCGTCACGCCCGCCAGCTGCTGCGGGAAAAAGGCTGGCTGCTCCTTGAGATTCACGCCGTCGCGCAGGCAACGCCGGGCTCCCCTCGATCGCTGCTGACGCGGCGCACCAGTGCCAGCGATCTGGCCTTGCTGACCCGCCAGCTGGCCACGCTGGTGGCGGCCGCCATCCCGCTCGAGAAAGCGCTGGATGCCGTGGCGCAGCAGTGCGAAAAAGCCCCTCTCAGGACCCTGATGGCGGGCGTGCGCGGCAAGGTGCTTGAAGGCCATTCGCTGGCGGAATCCATGCGCGGTTATCCGGGCTGTTTTGATCAGCTGTACTGCGCCATGGTGGCCGCCGGGGAAACTTCCGGTCATCTTGACAGCGTCCTGAACCGACTGGCGGACTATACCGAACAGCGCCAGCAGCTGCGCGCCCGTCTGCTGCAGGCGATGATCTACCCTATCGTCCTGACGCTGGTCGCCATCAGCGTGATCGCCATTTTGCTCTCCACGGTGGTGCCCAAAGTCGTCGATCAGTTTGTCCATATGAAGCAGGCGCTGCCGTTCTCAACCCGCCTGTTGATGGCCCTCAGCGATCTGGTCCGCACCGCCGGCCCCTGGCTGTTGCTGGCGCTGATCGGCGGAGGCCTGCTGCTGCACTACGCCTTACGTCAGCCCGCGCGACGTCTGCTGTGGCACAAACAGCTGCTGCGCCTGCCGCTGATCGGTCGGGTCGCCCGTAGCATCAACAGCGCCCGCTATGCCCGAACCTTAAGCATTCTGAACGCCAGCGCCGTTCCGCTGCTGCTGTCGATGCGCATCAGCGCGGAAGTGCTGAGCAACGCGTGGGCACGCCGCCAGCTTGAGGCGGCCACGGAGTCGGTACGCGAAGGCATTAGCCTGCATCGCGCCCTGGAAATGACCGCCCTCTTCCCGCCGATGATGCGCTACATGGTGGCCAGCGGCGAACAGAGCGGAGAACTCAACGGCATGCTCGAACGTGCCGCCGACAACCAGGACCGCGAACTGAGCGCGCAAATTCAGATGGCGCTCAGCCTGTTTGAACCTTTGCTGGTGGTGGCAATGGCTGGAATGGTGCTGTTTATCGTTCTGGCGATCCTGCAACCGATCCTGCAACTCAACACCCTTATGAGTATGTAATTGTCTTAATGGAGAAAAATATGCAACGGCAGCGCGGCTTCACGTTACTGGAAATTATGGTGGTGATTGTCATCCTCGGCATTCTCGCCAGCCTGGTGGTGCCCAACTTAATGGGCAACAAAGAAAAAGCGGATCGCCAGAAGGTGGTCAGCGATCTGGTGGCGCTGGAGGGGGCGCTGGATATGTACAAACTGGACAACAGTCGCTACCCCAATAGCGAGCAGGGTCTCCAGGCGCTGGTCAGCCGGCCTGCCGCCGAGCCGCAGGCGCGTAACTACCCGGAGGGCGGCTATATCCGCCGTCTGCCTCAGGATCCGTGGGGCAACGACTATCAGCTGCTCAGCCCCGGCCAGCACGGTCAGATCGACGTGTTTAGCGTTGGCCCTGACGGGATGCCGGATACCAATGACGATATTGGCAACTGGAATATCGGGAAAAAATAGTGCGACAGCGCGGCTTCACGTTACTGGAAATGATGCTCATTTTGCTGTTGATGGGCGTCAGCGCGGGCATGGTGATGCTGGCGTTTCCGACATCACGCGAGGATGACGCGGCGCACACTCTTGAGCGATTTCAGACGCAGCTGCGCTTTATCCGCGAACGCGGGCTCCAGACCGGCCAGTTCTTTGGCATCTCGATTCACCCCGATCGCTGGCAGTTTATGCTGCTGCAACCGCGCGATGACGCTGCGGCGAATCCCGCTACGGAGGAGAGCTGGTACGGTTATCGCTGGCTGCCGCTGCCGCCGGGCCGCGTCGCCACCGCAGGCCAGGTCGCATCGGGAAAACTGACCCTGAGCTTCCCGCATGATGCCCAATGGACGCCGGGCGAACAGCCCGATGTCCTGCTGTTTCCCGGCGGCGAAGTCACGCCGTTTCAGCTGCAGATCGGCAGCGCCGAAGGGATTGCCGTCGATGCCCGCGGCGCAATCCGCTCAGCCCGACAGGATGATGGACGATGAAAGCACAATCCGGAATGACGCTCATCGAAGTCATGGTCGCCCTGGTGGTCTTCGCCCTGGCCGGGCTCTCCGTCATGCAGGCGACCCTCCAGCAGACCCGCCACATGGGGCGGATGGAAGAGAAAACCCTCGCCGGCTGGCTCGCCGATAACCAGCTGGTGCAGCTGAAGCTGGAAAACCGCTGGCCGGCGCTGAGCAGCTCGGAAACCGAGGTACAGGCGGCGGGAAGCCGCTGGTATATCCGCTGGCAAGGCGTGGAAACGGAGATCCCGCAGCTACGCGCGCTGGATGTCGAGGTCCGTCACGATAAGCGTGATAAGACCCCGATCGCTTCGCTACGTACCTACGTGACTCAGCCATGATGATACGCACGATGCGCGGTTTTACTCTCGTGGAGATGCTGCTGGCGCTGGCGATTCTGGCGGCGCTGAGCATCGCTGCGATGGCGGTTCTGCAAAACGTCCTCCGCGCCGATAGCCTGACCCGGGAAAAAACGCTGCACGTTGAGGCGCTGCAACGCACCTTCAGCCAGATGGCCGCCGACTTCAATCAGATTATCCCGCGTCGCAGCCGCGAGAGCGCCAGCCTCTTTTTTGCCGGACGTTTTCAGCTCAACAGCGATGACTGGGCGATAGCCTTCAGCCGCAACGGCTGGCCGAATCCGCTGGGGATGCTGCCGCGTTCCGAGATCCAGAACGTCAGCTACCGTCTGCGCCGGCAGCAGCTGGAACGGCTGAGCTATGATCAGCAGGACCCGCTCACCGGCGTCGAACCGACGGTGGACGTCCTGCAAGATGGCATCCAGGCCTTCCGTCTACGCTTCTATGCCAATGGCCGCTGGCAGGAGCGCTGGGACAACACGCAAAGCCTGCCCCTGGGCCTCGAAGTCACCCTGACGCTGGATGGCTACGGGGATATCACGCGCCTGTTTCTGATAACGCCCGGAGCCAGCCAATGAACCACCGACAGCGCGGCGTCGCGCTCCTGATGGTACTGCTGATCCTGGCCCTGATGATGGTGCTGGCAAGCGCGATGACCGAGCGTACGGCGCGCCTCTATCAGCAAACCGCCACCACCCTCGATAACCTGCAGGCGAAATGGTATGCGCTAGGCGCGGAAACCATGGCCGCCGCGCTGCTTCAGCGCGATGCGCTGGACTCCCCGAACCAAACCCATCTGGCGCAAAACTGGGCGCAGGAAGGACGCCGCTTCACGGTCAACGACGGCGAGATTAACGCGACCATCACCGATGGCCAGGCCTGCTTTAACCTCAATGCTATCAACCACGGCAGCGGCGAGGAAAGCGAAGCGATCCCCTGGCCGGCGCGCGCCTTTACCCGCCTGCTGGAAAACCTCGGCGAAGAGCCGCTACGGGCGCTTCAGCTCACCGCCGCGCTGCGCGACTGGATCGATGGCGACCGGGAACCGCGCCTCAACGGCGGCGAAGATGAGGTATACATGGCGCGCTCGCCGGGATACCTCGCCGCGAATCAGAAGATCCAGGACGTCAGCGAACTGCGGCTGATTGCCGGAATGGACGCCGCGCTGTATCTGCGCCTGCTGCCCTTTGTTTGCGCCCTGCCGGACGACGCCCTGCAGCTCAACGTAAATACCCTCAGGGTAGACCAGGCCCCGCTGCTGATGGCGCTCTTTCCTACCGGCGTCAATCTCCAGCAGGCACGCCAGCTGCTGCAGGATCGCCCGCGCAGCGGCTGGAACAGCGTTGCCGCTTTCCTGGCCCTGCCAGCTTTACAGCAAAGCGATACCGCCGCCGCCCGCCCGTGGCTGACGGTTCACAGTCAACGGTTTGTGGCCGCCTTCACCGTAGTGATGGGCAGCACGCGTTATCAGCAGCGGAGTGTCCTGCAAAAAGAAGGTCGTACTTTCCGTATTATCCAGCGGCATTATGGACTCTATAGGGTGGCCGATGAATCACGATAAAACCGCACAGCGAGAGATGCTCATTGTGCGTCTTGCTGCCCCCGAGCGCCCCGTCGCCTGGCGACTGGTCTGCCCGGGTGACCCGCAACGGGAAGCCTGCGGCGAGTGGTCCGCCACCGGCGCTGACGCTACGCTCCCCGAACTGGCGCAACGCTATCCCGCCTGGGTACTGGTCCCGGCCAGCGACTGCGCCTTCCACCACGTCACGCTCCCGGCGGGTCTGCGCAAAGCTCCACAACAGGTGGTGCCGTTTTTACTGGAAGAGCAGCTGGCCACCGACGTCGACGAGACCCACTTCGCCCTGCTCCACCGTCAGCGTGAGCGCTGTGCCGTCGCGGCGATAGCGCGGCAGAAGATGGCCGCCTGGCTCGCCCGCTGCGACGAACTACGGCTTCATATTCTCGCGCTGACGCCGGATGTATTGACGCTGCCCTGCCTCCCCGATCGCTGGAGCGCGGTACAGGCCGATGACCAATGGCTGATTCGCCAGGACGCCTGGTGCGGGATGGCGGTAGAAACCCCGTGGCTTGCGGAAGTACTCGCGGCCTGGGAAACGCTGCCGCCGATCGATTGCTATTCCCCACCGCCTGCCATCTCCGCCCCCTGGCGCGCGCTCGCACCGCAGGATGTGCTCGCTCTGGCGGCGGCGAACCCGGCGGCCCGGCAGATCTGTTTACGTCAGGGGACCTTTGCACCAAAGCGTCGCTGGCAGCCGGCCGGCCGGCGCTGGCGCCCGACGCTCGCCGCGGCGGCAGCGCTGATGCTGCTGTGGAGCACCAATGCCGTGCTTGACCACCTTGCCCTGAGCCGCCAGGCGGATGCGGCCCAGGAGGCCAGCCGGGCGTTTTATCGCCAGTGGTTCAAAAACGATAAAAACGTTATCAACCCGCGCCTGCAGATGCAGCAGCACCTGCACCAGCTGGAAGCGACAACCGCCGCCTCACCGCTGGTCGCCCATATTCGCAGCTTGCAAAATATGGTCTCCGACACCCCGGGGATTCAGCTGCGGTCGTTGACCTGGGATGCCGCGCGCAATGCGCTTCAGCTCGATATTTCGGCGGTTTCTTCACGGGCGCTGGAGCAGTTCACCACCCGCGCACAGGCCGGTTTTCGCGTGCGGACAGGAGAAATGAAACCCCGCCCCGACGGAATTGAAGGGCGTCTGACGCTGGAGGGCAACGATGGCTGATTGGGTTATGTTATGGCAACAGCGCACCCGTCGCGAACAGCGCCTGTTAATCGGCATGGGCCTGCTGCTGGCGGTGGGCATCATCTGGTACGCGCTTTGGCAGCCGTGGCTCAGTCGGGAAGCCCGCTGGCAACAAACGCTCGTCAGAGAGCAGGCAACCCTGCGCTGGATGCAGCAGCAAACGCCCCGGCTCCAGCAGCTAGCCCGCCAGACACCGGGGGCCGCGACCGCGACGAAGGAGGATCTCTCCGCCGCCATCATGCGTGAAGCCACCCGCCTGGAGCTGGCGATTGTCCGGCTACAGCCGCAGGGCGCCCGGGTGAACGTGATCTTGCCGGCCTGTACTTTTCAGGCGCTGATGACATGGCTGGACGCCCTCGCCCGCCAGGGCATCTTCGCCTCTTCTCTGGCCGTCAGCGCTCAACCGACGCAACCCGGTTGGGTGACGGTGACGACCCTGGTGCTGGAGCGTCCGCATGCCCCGTAAAGTCGCGTTCGGCCTGCTGCTCGCGGGAATGTATCTGTGTTGGCTGCTGTTGACCGCGCCGGCCCGTCTGCTGACTTTCGCCCTGCCGGACGGCGTCAGAGTCGGCGAGCTCAGCGGAACCGTTTGGCACGGTGAGGCCCGGCAGTTAGCCTGGCGCGGCGTTCGCCTCGCCCACCTTCGCTGGACGCTGACCTTCTCTTCCGGCCTTCCCGGCTGGCGGGTCACGCTCGACGATCCCGACGGCTTACGCGGACACGTCTCGCTCTATGGAATGACCACGCTCCGCTTGCAGAACGGCCTTTTGATCATCCCCGCCAACCTTGCCAGGCGCTGGCTCACGCCGGCGCTGCCGGCCGAGGCCAGCGGCCAGATCGCCCTGAACCTGTCGGAAGGTCGCTTTAACCAGGCCGGCTGCCAGCAGGTGTCCGGCGGCCGCCTGCAGTGGCAGGAAGCGCAGCTAAGCTCCCCGGCCGGCTCCCTCGAGCTGGCCCGCGTAAGCGGCAAATTTAGCTGCACGCCCGCAGGGGCGCTGGCGCTCACCCTCAGCCAGGACTCTCATCAGCTCAGCCTCACTGGCCAGGGCACCCTGAGCCCCGATGGTCGCTACGCCTTTCACGGCAAGCTGCAGACACGTCAGTCAACCCCAGCCCTCCTCACCCTGCTCGTTGCCCAACATCAGCGCCAGGATGAGCAGGGACGCATCCCCTGGCAGCTGCAGGGGAAATGGTAATCACAGGAGACATCATGACGCTACTTAGCGCATTTTCGTTGCAGTTCCCCCTGTTATGGGGCGGATTTTTGTTTATTTTCGGCCTGACGTTTGGCAGCTTTTTTAACGTGGTTATCCACCGTTTGCCGCTGATGATGCGGCAGGAAGAGTCCGCACGATTCAACCTGTGCGTTCCCGCCTCCTTCTGCCCCCAGTGCCAGCGGCCTCTCATCTGGCGGGATAATATTCCTCTGCTCAGCTATCTCTCACTCAAAGGACGCGCCCGCTGCTGCCAGGCGCCCATTTCCCAGCGCTATCCGCTGACGGAACTGGCCAGCGGACTGCTATTTGTGCTGGCCGGATATCTGCTGACGCCGGGGTTGCCGCTGTTGGGGGGGCTGATCCTGCTCTCCACGCTGCTGGTGCTGGCGATCATCGATGGCCAGACTCAGCTCCTGCCGGATCGGCTGACTCTGCCGCTACTGTGGGCCGGTCTGCTGTTTAATCTCAACGGCACGTTTGTTCCGCTCAGCGAAGCGGTGATCGGCGCCATGACGGGCTATTTATCGCTGTGGACGGTTTACTGGCTGTTTCGCCTGTTGACCGGCAAAGAGGCGCTCGGATACGGAGATTTTAAGTTGCTGGCGGCACTCGGCGCATGGTCAGGCTGGCAGATCCTGCCGCAGACGCTGCTGTGCGCCTCGGCCAGCGGCCTGATCTGGACCTTGCTGCAACGGCGGATCACCCTCCAGTCCCTGGATCAGCCGCTGGCCTTCGGCCCCTGGCTGGCGCTGGCGGGCAGCGGCCTGTTTCTGTGGACTCAGACGCTGTAACCGGAGCTCGACAAGCCCGGCTACGAATACTTTTTGGTGCGCCGCGTCGGCGCGGTATTGGCCGGGTCGTCCGGCCAGACATGTTTGGGATAACGCCCCTTCATCTCTTTTTGCACCTCGCGATAGGTCCCCTGCCAGAAAGCGCTGAGGTCGCGGGTAATCTGCAGCGGACGCTGCGCAGGCGACAGCAGCTCCAGCACCAGCGCGATCCGGCCCTGGGCTATCGTCGGCGTGGCGGCTTCGCCGAACATCTCCTGCATACGTACCGCCAGCGCGGGCGGATTGTCGGCATGGTAGCGGATCGCTATCCGGCTCCCGGTCGGCACCGTGTAATGGGTTGGCAGTTCGCTGTCCAGCTTCTGTCGCAATGACCACGGCAGCCAGTTTTGTAGCGCCTGGCGTACATCCAACGCTTTCAGCGCGCGCAGCGAGTGCACTCCGCTCATCTGCGGTAGCAGCCAGGCTTCAAGCGAGTCCAGTAGCGAGGCGTCGTCGACGGCCGGCCACGCCTCTTCTGGCAGCCATTGTGCCGCGCAGAGCAGGCGCAGACGCAGCTGTTCGGCTTCCGGCGTCCAGTTAAGCACGCCGAGGCCCTTATCGCGGATGCCGTTGAGCATCGCCTGATGCAGCTCCTCTTCCGAGGGTTTCGCCAGCGGCTGGGTTTTTAACACCAGTTGACCGATGCAGGTGCGTCGCCAGGCCTTCAGCGTCCCCTGCGCCTCATCCCATTCAACGGTATCGGAACGCAGCGCCAACCCGGGGCACTGCGCCAGCAGCGCATTGACATCCAGCGGCAGCGCCAGGAGGATCCGCGCGTCCGGCGAGGCGCTTCCCTGCAGGAGCAGAGGCGCAATCAGCCATTCGTGGCGCCCGAGCGCATCGTCGGCGTCCAGCATCGCCCCCATCCCGTTGGCGAGCTGATAGCGCCCTTCCTGACCGCGGCGACGGGCGATCCGGTCGACAAATGCCGGCGCCAGCAGCAGCGCCAGGCGCTGTGCATCGGGCTGACCATCGCGGCTGCCCAGCCGCTTCAAAAGCTGCTGCGCCCGCTGCTGCCAGTTCGGCTGCTGGCGGGCAAACGCCGCGCCGAGATCGCTGTTTCCGCCGCGCGGAGGCTCTTCGAGGATCGCCGCCAGTTTCGCCGCGGTCGCCGCATCATCCGGATCGGCTGCCGCCGTCAACATGGCCGCGAGACGCGGGTCATTACCCAGGGTGGCCATTTGGCGCCCGCGCGCCGATAACCTGTCGCCCTCCAGCGCCGATAGCGCCGTCAGCAAGCGTCGGGCCGCTGCCAGGTTTGCCTCAGGCGGTAAATCGAGCCAGTGCAGCTGCGCCGGATCGCGGCATCCCCACTGTAAAAGCTCCAGCAGCAGCGCTGAGAGATCGCTGTGCAGTATCTCAGGATCGCTCTGTGCCGCCGCGCGTTCCGCCTGTTCTTTGCCGATCAAATGCAGACAAATCCCCGGCTCCAGACGGCCGGCGCGACCGGCGCGTTGGGTCATTGACGCCTGGCTGATGCGTTGCGTAATCAGTCGGGTTAAGCCGGTACGGGCGTCAAAGCGGGCGACGCGCTCCTGGGCGCTATCGACCACCAGCCGGATGCCTTCGATGGTTAAGCTGGTCTCGGCGATATTGGTCGCCAGCACCACTTTGCGCTGACCTTCGGCGGCCGGGAGAATCGCTTTACGCTGCTCGCTCAGCGGCAGCGCCCCGTACAGCGGACAGAGCACCACATCGTCGGCCACCCGTTCGGCCAGCTGCGCCTGCACCCGCTGAATTTCCCCCACACCCGGGAGGAACAGCAGCAGCGAACCGCGCTCCTGGCGCAGCAGTTCCGCAGCGGCGATGGCGACCGCTTCATCGAAACGCTGATGCGCGGCAAGCGCCTGAAAGCGTTTTTCCACCGGGAACGCATGCCCTTCAGAGCAGATTGTCGGCGCCGAAGGCAGCAGCCGCTGCAGACGATCGTTATCCAGCGTCGCTGACATAATCAGCAGTTTAAGATCCTCCCGTAGCCCCTGCTGGACATCCAGCAGCAGCGCCAGCGCCAGATCCGCCTGCAGGCTGCGCTCGTGGAACTCATCGAGGATCACCAGCCCGACGCCGCTCAGTTCGGGATCGTGCTGGATCATCCGCGTCAGAATGCCTTCAGTCACTACCTCCAGTCGCGTATTCGGTCCGATGCAGGTTTCCGCGCGCATCCGGTAGCCGACGGTCGCCCCCGGTTTCTCACCCAGCAGCTCCGCCAGACGTTGTGCCACGTTGCGGGCGGCTAATCGCCGCGGCTCCAGCAGAATAATGCGCCCGTCGATATGGCCATCGGCGAGTATTTGCAGCGGCAGCCAGGTCGATTTCCCGGCGCCGGTTGGCGCATTGAGCAATACCTGCGGCGCCTGCTGCAGTGCAGAAAGAAGTTCAGGGAGGACGGCGGCAACCGGCAATTGGGACACGAATGGCTCCGGAGGTTAACATTTGAGGGCAAGCATTGTAGCATCCTGATAATTCATTACCGAGTCTCTATCATGTCCGAGCCGAAAAGGCTGTTTTTCGCCCTTGAGCTGCCTGCTGAAGCCCAGCGGCAAATCGTTCACTGGCGCGCGGCGAACTTTCCGGAAGATGCCGGACGGCCGGTGGCCGCAGATAACCTGCACCTGACGCTGGCCTTTCTCGGCGAAGTCAGCGCGGACAAGCAGCGTGCGCTGGCGGCGCTGGCCGGGCGCATCCGCCAGCCCGGTTTTACGCTCACGCTCGACGATGCCGGCCAGTGGCTGCGTTCCCGCGTGGTGTGGCTCGGCACTCGCCGGCCTCCGCGCGGCCTGCTACAGCTGGCTAACATGCTGCGCGCCCAGGCGGCACGTAGCGGCTGCTATCAAAGCCCGCAGCCGTTTCATCCGCATATCACCCTGCTGCGCGAAGCCCGCCACGCGGTGCCCATTCCGCCGCCGGGCTTCAGCTGGACTTTTGCCGTCAGTGAGTTTGTGCTTTATGAATCCCGTTTTTCCCGCGGACGCACCCGCTATACCGCGCTGGAACGTTATCCCTTTAACAAGGAAAGCTGATGCAGTTCACTCCACCTTTACAATCCGCCATCCTGATTAAGCGTTACAAACGGTTTTTGGCGGATGTGGTCACCCCCGACGGTCGGGAGCTTACGCTACACTGCCCGAATACCGGCGCGATGACCGGCTGCGCGACCCCCGGCGATACCGTCTGGTACTCCACGTCGGATAACCCGAAACGCAAATACGCCCATACCTGGGAATTAACGCAAACCCAGCGGGGCGCAATAATTTGTGTTAATACTTTACGCGCGAATATACTGGCAAAAGAGGCGATACTTGCGGGGAGCATTGTCGAACTTTCTGGATATAACACGCTGAAAAGTGAAGTAAAATACGGCGAGGAAAAGAGTCGTATCGATATTATGTTACAGGCAGAAGAGCGACAAAACTGCTATATTGAAGTGAAATCGGTTACGTTGGCGGAAAATGAAAGCGGTTATTTCCCCGATGCTGTTACCGAGCGCGGTCAAAAGCACCTTCGGGAGCTGATGAGCGTGGCGGCGGCAGGCGACCGGGCCGTAATCTTGTTCGCCGTGCTCCATTCGGCGATCGACCGTTTCTCACCCGCGCATCATATTGATGCCAGATACGCACAGCTGTTGATTGAGGCGCAAACCAAGGGGGTAGAAATTCTCGTTTATAAAGCGGAACTTTCTACTGAAATGATGACTCTGAATAAGCCGATTACCGCGGTGTTAACCCCCGGTAAATAAACGGCTAAATTGTGTCCGGGTCGCGAGCGCAAATACGCTTTTCTTCACAGGGTTGTCAAGTGTAACGTTTAGATAATTGCTATCCGGAAAAGCATCTGCTATTTATAGCGGCCTGATTTTTCCCCCAACATGGGGATCGATAGTGCGTGTTAAGGAGAAGCAACATGCAAGAAGGGCAAAACCGTAAAACATCGTCCCTGAGTATTCTCGCCATCGCTGGGGTGGAGCCATATCAAGAGAAGCCGGGCGAAGAGTATATGAACGAAGCCCAGCTGGCGCACTTCAGGCGTATTCTTGAAGCATGGCGTAATCAACTCAGGGATGAAGTGGATCGCACCGTATCGCACATGCAGGATGAAGCAGCTAACTTCCCGGATCCGGTAGACCGTGCCGCTCAGGAAGAAGAATTCAGCCTGGAACTGCGTAACCGCGACCGCGAACGTAAACTGATCAAAAAGATCGAGAAAACGCTGAAGAAAGTCGAAGACGAGGATTTCGGCTTCTGCGAATCCTGTGGCGTTGAGATTGGCATTCGCCGTCTGGAAGCGCGTCCGACCGCTGACCTGTGCATCGACTGCAAAACGCTGGCGGAAATTCGCGAAAAGCAGATGGCTGGCTAATCCGCTTCGCTATCGTATCTCCGGCGGGAGTCTCTCCCGCCTACATGTTTTATTAGTCACCCATGAATGACTCACACTATATTGGCCGCTTTGCCCCCTCACCTTCCGGCGAACTCCACTTCGGCTCTCTGATTGCCGCACTCGGCAGCTATCTTCAGGCCCGTGCGCAAAACGGTATCTGGCGCGTACGCATTGAAGATATCGATCCGCCGCGTGAAGTCCCCGGCGCCGCCAGTACGATTCTGCGCCAGCTGGAGCACTACGGCCTGCACTGGGACGGCGAAGTGCTGTGGCAGTCGCAGCGTCACGAAGCCTACCGCGAGCGGCTGGCCTGGCTGCATGAACAGGGGCTTTGCTATTACTGCACCTGTACCCGGGCCCGTATTCACGCCGTCGGCGGCGTGTATGACGGCCACTGCCGCGATTTACGACTCGGCGCCAACGACGCCGCCCTGCGCTTACGTCAGACGCGGCCGGTCCTCGCGTTTTATGACCGTCTGCGCGGTACCCTCGTCGCCGATGAGGCGCTGGCGCGGGAAGATTTCATTATCCACCGCCGCGACGGTCTGTTCGCCTATAATCTTGCGGTGGTCGTGGACGATCATTTCCAGGGAGTCAGCGAAATCGTCCGCGGGGCGGATCTTATCGAACCGACGGTGCGCCAGATTTCGCTGTATCAGCATTTTGGCTGGCAGGCTCCAGACTATGTCCATCTGCCGCTGGCGGTGAATGCCCAGGGGAATAAACTCTCCAAACAAAACCACGCCCCGGCGCTGCCGGAGGGCGATCCGCGTCCCGAAATTATGCGGGCGTTAATGTTTCTTAATCAGGATATTGAGCAGGAATGGCGAGCGTTAAGTATTGAGGATTTACTGAAGAATGCGGTAGCCAACTGGGACCCGCAAAAAATCCAGCATTCTCAAATGACTCTCGCTGAGCTATGATTAGCCGCTATTTTTTGTCCTGAAGTCCGTCTGACACTACGAGGTGCAACATTTTTACCCGAGTCGCTAATTTTTGCCGTAAGGTGCTAAGCCGTGAAGAGCGCGACGCAGAAGCCGCCGTTGAACAAACGCATATGACGGTTATCCCGCGTGAACAGCATGCAATTTCCCGCAAAGATATCAGTGATAATGCCCTCAAGGTGCTCTATCGACTGAACAAGGCGGGCTATGAAGCCTATCTCGTCGGCGGTGGCGTACGTGACCTTCTGCTTGGTAAAAAACCTAAAGATTTTGACGTAACAACCAGCGCGACGCCGGATCAGGTTCGTAAACTGTTCCGCAACTGTCGTCTGGTGGGTCGTCGTTTCCGCCTGGCGCACGTGATGTTCGGGCCGGAAATCATCGAAGTCGCCACCTTCCGCGGCCACCATGAAGGGCACACCACCGATCGTGTGACTTCACAGCGCGGCCAGAACGGGATGCTGCTGCGCGACAACATCTTCGGATCGATCGAAGAAGATGCCCAGCGTCGCGACTTCACCATTAACAGCCTGTATTACAGCGTGGCCGATTTTACCGTGCGCGACTACGTCGGCGGCATGAAAGATCTGCAGGAGGGCATGATTCGCCTGATTGGCGATCCGGAAACCCGCTACCGCGAAGATCCGGTCCGCATGCTGCGCGCTGTGCGCTTTGCCGCCAAGCTGAATATGAACATCAGCGCGGAAACCGCCGAGCCGATTCCGCGTCTTGCCGCGCTGCTCCATGACGTTCCCCCGGCGCGTCTGTTCGAAGAAGTGCTGAAGCTGCTGCAGGCGGGCTATGGCTATGATACCTACATGCTGCTGCGCGAATATAACCTGTTCCAGCCGCTGTTCCCGACCATCACCCGCTACTTTACCGAGCGCGGCGATAGCCCGATGGAACACATCATTACCCAGGTGCTGAAGAATACCGATAACCGCATCCATAACGATATGCGCGTTAACCCGGCGTTCCTGTTTGCGGTCATGTTCTGGTATCCGCTGCTGGAAATGGCGCAGAAAATCACCCAGGAGAGCGGTCTGGCCTACAACGACGCTTTCGCGCTGGCGATGAACGATGTGCTGGATGAAGCCTGCCGTACGCTGGCCATTCCGAAGCGTATTACCACTCTGGTACGCGATATCTGGCAGCTGCAGCTGCGCATGTCCCGCCGCCAGGGCAAACGCGCCTGGAAGCTGATGGAACATCCGAAATTCCGCGCCGCCTACGATCTGCTGGAGCTGCGTGCCGGCGCCGAGAAAAATGGCGAACTGCAGCGTCTGACCAAATGGTGGGGCGAGTTCCAGGTTGCCGCGCCGCCAGATCAAAAAGAGATGCTTAACGAGCTCGATGACGAACCCGCACCGCGCCGCCGCCATCGTCGCCCGCGTAAACGCACCCCGCGTCAGGGTGGCGCATGACCCGCGTCTACATCGCGATCGGCAGCAATCTGGCTTCTCCTCTGGAGCAGGTCAACGCTGCCGTGACGGCGCTGGCTGCCATTCCAGACAGCCGGATGGTTGCGGTCTCCTCTTTTTACCGCACGCCGCCGCTGGGGCCGCAGGATCAGCCTGACTACCTCAATGCCGCCGTCGCCCTGGAGACGGAACTGCAGGCTGAAGCCTTGCTGGATCATACCCAGCGCATCGAGCTGCAGCAGGGCCGTCAACGCAAAGCCGAACGCTGGGGCCCTCGTACGCTGGATCTCGATATCATGCTGTTTGGCGATGCCGTGATTAACAGCGAGCGCCTGACGGTACCGCACTACGATATGAAAAACCGCGGCTTTATGCTGTGGCCGCTGTATGAGATTGCCCCGACGCTTCATTTCCCCGACGGCGCCACTCTGCGCCAGGTGCTGGAAAACCTCGGCGCCGAAAAGCCGGCGATCTGGTAGTTCCCCCTTCCCCATTTTTAGCCATTACGGCGATCGTCGTTATCGGTTGCCTAAAACCATTGCCCCTCTGAATGCTGCTGTTAGAATGCCGGTTAATATGACTTTCATCATCAGGAAACGTTATGAAACCGACCACTATCGCCCTGCTGCAGAAATGCAAACAGGAGAAGCAGCGCTTCGCCACCATCACCGCCTATGACTACAGCTTTGCGAAGCTGTTTGCCGATGAAGGGATCAACGTGATGCTGGTAGGTGACTCGCTGGGCATGACGGTGCAAGGGCACGACTCGACCTTGCCGGTGACCGTGGAAGATATCGCCTACCACACCCAGGCGGTACGTCGCGGCGCTCCCCATTGCCTGCTGCTCGCTGACCTGCCGTTTATGGCCTACGCCACCCCGGAACAGACCTTCGCTAATGCCGCCATTGTGATGCGCGCGGGCGCCAACATGGTCAAGCTTGAAGGCGGCGCCTGGCTTGCGGAAACGGTGAAAATGCTGGCGGAACGCGCGGTGCCGGTTTGCGGCCACCTTGGTCTGACCCCACAGTCGGTCAATATTTTCGGCGGCTATAAGGTGCAGGGCCGCGGCGACGCGGCGCAGGCGCTGTTCGAGGACGCGCTGGCACTGGAAGCGGCTGGCGCACAGCTGCTGGTCCTTGAGTGCGTCCCGGTCGAGCTGGCTCAACGTATCACCGAGGCGTTAACCATTCCGGTTATCGGCATTGGTGCGGGTAACGTCACCGACGGCCAGATCCTCGTGATGCATGACGCTTTCGGGATCACCGGCGGCCATATCCCTAAGTTCGCTAAAAATTTCCTCGCTGAAGCGGGCGACATGCGCGCCGCAGTGCGGCAGTATATTGCCGACGTGGAGTCCGGCGTTTATCCGGGCGAAGAACACAGTTTCCATTAAGGAGTCTTGTTGTGCTGATTATTGAATCCCTGCCGCTGCTGCGCCAGCATATCCGCCGTTTGCGCCAGGAAGGTAAGCGTATCGCGCTGGTTCCCACTATGGGCAACCTGCACGACGGTCATATGCAGCTGGTGGATACCGCAAAAGCCAGCGCCGATGTCGTGGTGGTCAGTATTTTCGTCAACCCGATGCAGTTCGATCGTCCTGACGATCTGTCGCGCTATCCGCGTACGCTGCAGGATGATTGCGAAAAGCTGAACAAACGTAAGGTGGATTTTGTTTTCGCCCCCGCGCCGGCAGAGATCTATCCGCACGGCACCGAAAACCAGACCTGTGTGGATGTACCGGGGCTGTCGACCATGCTTGAGGGTGCCAGTCGTCCGGGCCACTTCCGCGGCGTATCGACCATCGTCAGCAAGCTGTTTAACCTGGTCCAGCCGGATGTCGCCTGCTTTGGCGAGAAGGACTTCCAGCAGCTGGCGCTGATTCGTAAAATGGTCGCCGACATGGGTTACGATATTGAGATAATCGGCGTGCCGATTATTCGTGCTAAAGATGGTTTGGCGCTGAGCTCACGCAACGGCTACCTCACCGCAGAGCAGCGTAAAATTGCGCCGGGCCTGTACAAAGTGCTGAGCGCCGTCGCCGATAAGCTTGCCGCCGGTGAACGTAACCTGGATGAAATCATTACCCTTGCCGGGCAGGAGCTGAACGAGAAAGGCTTCCGCGCCGACGATATCCAGATCCGGGATGCGGATACGCTGCTGGAGCTGACGGAAACCAGTCAACGTGCGGTGATCCTGATGGCCGCATGGCTGGGACAGGCGCGGTTGATCGATAACCAAATCGTCGAACTGGGTCAGTAGACAAGGGTTAAAAATCTGGCAATATTGCCGGACATTTACTCAAAGCGGATGTCATGTCCGCTTCGTATCATTTAAGGTATAGACCCTGACTAATCCGCTTGCAGACCGGCGGCAGGCAAGAGCACTACCGTCCCCCATCAGGGGAAAGTCGCTCGCCCGCCACGCCCCTGCACTCTGAAGCAGGACGGGAAGAAAGGTAGACATCATGATTCGTAATATGCTGCAGGGCAAACTCCACCGCGTTAAAGTCACGCAGGCCGACCTGCACTATGAAGGTTCCTGCGCCATTGACCAGGATTTTCTGGATGCGTCCGGTATTCTTGAAAACGAAGCGATCCACATCTGGAACGTGACTAACGGCAACCGTTTCTCCACCTATGCCATTGCCGCCGAACGTGGCTCGCGAATCATTTCGGTGAATGGCGCTGCCGCGCACTGCGCCAGCGTGGGTGATATTCTGATTATTGCCAGCTTCGTCACCATGCCTGATGAAGAAGCCCGCCGCTGGCAGCCGAGAGTGGCCTATTTCGAAGGCGACAACGAAATGAAGCGCCAGGCAAAAGCCATTCCGGTGCAGGTTGCCTGATAGCCAATCGCTGACGGTGCGCCGCCCAGACGGGGCACCGTTTATTTATAACAGAATACTCAAGATAAACGTTTTTTAATCGCAGCCGTTATATAAACCACTATTGCCACGATGAACAGTGAAGCAATACAAAGCGACAGAAAGTAATACTTATCCCATATATCACCAGGTATAACTTCTGTATAGCGTCTGATCAGATAGTAGGTTTTGACTTCCGGCATAAATAAAAACAGCAGTACGAACACTACTGTATATAGTAATGCTTCGCCAATCCATAATAGCGCGTATTGTATCGGTTTCATTAGTACACCTGTACGGTCCCGAAGGCAGTTAATGACGCTGTTACCTGTATTGTGGGCGTATTAAGTAATGCAGCACGTAACAACATAAAATCAGATAGTCGGGGTAGAGTAATACAACCTTCACTAACTCCCTTATAACCTGCTGGATGAAGTCTAAAATGTCCCCTCTGTACTTCTCCCACCCATGTTAGATCATCTATCTGTGAATCATGTCGATACAGGGCAAACCATATCGACCGCTCCGAGCCAGAAATAAATGACGCTATGGGATCAGTTAACGCCGTAAGCAACCCTCCGGTACCACGCGTAACGATATAGTACAGGCCAGTCGGTAATGGTCCAATAGAGGGTACAGCCACCGCATCAGGATCGTTACGTGATGTTCCGGTACCCGAATAGGCAGGGAAAAAACCGATTCCCGGGCAACTCAGGTTACTTAGCTGATTTCCGTTGAGACAGAAAGTACATCGAATCATCGCTCATTCCATGCGTCAGAAAAGAGAATATTGCCATCACAATGTTTCCATGTAATTTTTTCATAACGTAATGAAACTGCTTCCAGGTGATTATATTTTTCAGTTGCCGGATTTTTACAATCATGCATCATTGGACAAATAGAGATGACCTTAACGTTCTCAAGTAACATATTAAAGTATTCTTGTTCCTGTCCACAGTCGTTAATTTTATACCATTTAACTTCTACGCTTTTCAGCGTTTGCCCCTTTGCGACGGCTTTATAAATATATGGACTTGATGAATCAAACTCTTTTTGAAATATTAATGGTGAATGTAAACGTGTCCCCGTAATCTTACCGGTGCTGTTATCGGTGGGAAGATGTAAACCATGACTAAAACCGAGAACTTCAATACTCCCCTCACGATCCTGAACATCAACCGCGCCTTTGATATCAGCACCGCCATCATCTTTCATCCATAAATAAGCCGGAATTGCCATTCTGCACATCCTTTTTCTATGATTAGATCGAATAACCATAAATAAAAGATGGACTTTATGCTATCGAATAAATTCTAAAAATAAATAAGATTATTAATGGCATGATATAATAAAGAGCCTGCTCAGAAACTCACCTGTAGGGTATCTGATATCACATCACCGGCAATGGAATCTTATTCTTAGCGCTATTTTGCCGCTCCGTGAGTACGTGCAGCCAGAACTTTGCGCCTGCATTTTCCGCTATCGTACGAGTTTTCAGCCCCGGACCAGCCACCATTTATCCCTGCGGCTGGTTGCTGATCAGCCGTGACATCGTCTCCAGCGAATCGGTCCGCAGAATATAGAGTCTTTTCAGTAAGAACGGGTTATCGCCCGGCTTCACCTTGCCTCTCACCGTGGTCACCGCCATATGAAAACCGGCGTCGTTCGCCGCCCTGACCGCCGTCGCGTTATAGCCGCCAAACGGATAAGAGAGATACAGCACGTGCGGATTAAACTGGGCCAGCGCGCGCCGCGAACGCTCAAAATCGAACAGCACATTATGGTAGCTGCGGCTTAACAGAATCGGATGATGCTGGGCATCAACCCGGTGCAGGAAGTGCGTATGGGACTGTATATCAAAAACGTCCTGAATCTGCTTGAGCTCGGAAACGCTCATAAACTGCAGCGATTTCGGCTCCCACTTCTGCGGGTGACGTTTGATACGCGATGAGATAATAAATGCCGTCGCGTGAAAGCCATACTGCTTCAGTATCGGGTACGCGTAGCGGTTAACCGACTTCAGACCATCGTCAAAGGTAATCACCACCGAGCGGGCCGGCAGATTGATTTTATTACGCAGATAGCCTTCCAGCTGATACATCGTCAGCGTGGTGTAGCCCCGATCGCGGAGCCAGGTCATCTGGTTGCTGAAGGCGCGTACCGAAGTCGTGGTAGAGGTGTGGCGAAAACGGGTGTTCTCTTCATCGCGCAGAATGTGATGGTAGGTCAGCATCGGGATACCGCGATCTTCCTGAGCATCCAGGCTACTGACCCATGCCAGCCGGTTACCCATGCGAATTTGAAACCAGGTCTGGTTGAGACGGTCTTTCAGCTTGCTGATAATGGGATAGCGCAGATTATTCGCCAGGGTGCCAAACGGCGCGCTGCCGACGGAAGGCGCATCGTACACCGGCGTATCTTTCCAGGTGAGCAGGTTCTGGTTACTCAGCGGTTTATGCAAATCGCCGAGGTTGTCTTCAACCCGCTGCTTGCCCTGCACCGGTTCGAGGTGGCCTTTATCGATAAAGCCGGTGCCGAAACCGAAGCTGAATTCGTAATAATCGGCGGACGTCGGCACCACGGCGATAATTTGCCCGCCCCGAATGTTCCCCACGCTCACCACGTCATTCCCGACCTGCGCCCAGATAACCGCATCTTCCGTCGTCTGCATATAGCGGGCGGGGGTGCCCTGCTGGCTAAGCAGGCTGGCTGAAGCGCTGAGCGATGTCAGCAAAAGGAACAGGGCAACAATTCGGGCAAACATGCAGGTCGGACCGCTAGAGAAATCAGCCGCCATTGTAACAAAAGCGGCATCAATACCAATGCTTAATTGCCGAACGCATCATGGCGCAGGCGGAAAGGCGGATTTTTTTGCTGTTGGTGCCAGAGGCTGCTGACGACCGGGCCTCCGCTGCTCACGATCGCGTCGCGAAACGCTTCGCTGCTCAGGGTGTCGCGCAGAAGATACATCCGCTCAAGTAATGGATAGCTGATACCAGAGATCACTTCACAATGGGTATGTTTATGGCTCATCAGGGCCGCCACGCGATAGGGAGGTGCCCCGGTGTGGTCGGTCAAAAAAATCACGCCATCGCCGCTGTCCGTGGCGTGCAGCGCATCGCACATCATCCGGCTCAACATATTGCTGCTAAGGTTACGCCAGTAATTTACCGCCCGGCATTGCGCCAGCGGGCCAAACTTTTTTTCCAGACGATCCAGCAGCTCCTCCGCTTTCTCATCATGACAGGTAATCACCCAACCCAACATAGACAGCCTCCTTAGCAGAGAAACACTGTAACAAAGGGGATGAGGCAGATGAGTGATGGCAGTCAAGATTAGCAAATAGCGCCTGGTCTTCAGGCCAGACGCTATTTGCCGACGCGCGGTTAGCTGCGCAGACCGCGTCCACGCTGGATCAGATACCAGCACAGCGCGTAGAACAGAACAATAAAGACCACCAGTACGCCAAAGGTCGTAACCAGCGGAACATCGTTGATGCCGAGGAATCCGTAGCGGAAGCCGCTGATCATGTAAACAATCGGGTTGAGGTGCGACAGCGCCTGCCAGAATGGCGGCAGCAGGGTCAGGGAGTAAAACACCCCGCCGAGGTAAGTCAGCGGCGTCAGCACGAAGGTGGGGATCAGGCTGATATCATCAAAGGTCTTGGCAAAAACCGCGTTCAGCAAACCCGCCAGCGAGAAGAGGACTGCGGTCAGAATCAGCGTCAGTCCAACGAATAGCCAGGAATGCACCTGGAACGGCACGAAGAATAACGATATCGCGGTAACCAGAATCCCTACGCACAGCCCGCGCGCGACCCCGCCGCCAACATAGCCGGCGATAACCACGTGCGTCGGCACCGGTGCCACCAGCAGCTCTTCGATATTGCGCTGAAATTTCGCGCTGAAGAACGAGGAGGCCACGTTGGCGTAGGCGTTGGTGATCACCGCCATCATGATCAGACCCGGCACAATAAACTGCATATAGGTAAAGCCATGCATTTCGCCGATCCGCGAGCCGATCAAATTGCCAAAGATGACAAAATAGAGGGTCATGGTGATCACCGGCGGTACCAGCGTCTGGATCCAGATACGCATAAAGCGGTGAATTTCCTTGGCCCAGATGCTTTTCAGCGCGACCCAATAAAGCTGCATCATGCTGATTCTCCTTTTCTGTCATGCACCAGCGTGACAAACAGCTCTTCCAGCCGGTTGGCTTTGTTACGCATACTTAACACCTGAACACCCTGAGCACTCAGCTGGGCAAATACGCTGTTAATCCCCTGCTCGCGCAGCACTTCGACTTCCAGCGTGGAGGTATCCACCAGCCGATACTGATAACCTTCCAGCGTCGGCAGCGGGCTTTTCGGCGCCAGATCGAGGATGAACGTTTCTGATTTCAACTTGGCAAGCAGCGCCTTCATTGAGGTGTTTTCCACCAGCTCTCCCCGTTGAATAATCCCGATATTGCGGCACAGCATCTCCGCCTCTTCCAGGTAGTGAGTGGTCAGGATGATGGTGGTGCCTTTATCGTTCAAATCCTTGAGAAAACCCCACATCGAGCGGCGAAGTTCGATATCCACCCCCGCAGTAGGTTCATCAAGGATCAGCAGTTTGGGTTCATGCATCAACGCGCGGGCAATCATCAGGCGTCGCTTCATCCCGCCGGAGAGCATCCGTGCGCGTTCGTTGCGCTTTTCCCACAGATCGAGCTGTTTTAAGTACTTTTCGCTGCGCAGAAGCGCTTCTTTATGCTCAACGCCGTAGTAGCCGGCCTGGTGAACGACGATCTGCTGGACGGTTTCAAACGGGTTGAAGTTGAACTCCTGCGGCACCAGTCCGAGCTGACGCTTGGCATTTACCACGTCCTTTTGCAGGTCGTAGCCAAAGACGTTGACCTCGCCGGAGGTTTTATTTACCAGCGAACTGATAATGCCAATCGTGGTGGATTTCCCCGCCCCATTAGGGCCGAGCAGCGCATAAAAGTCCCCTGCTTCCACCTGCAGATCGATTCCCCGAAGCGCCTGAACCCCACCGGGGTAGGTCTTGGTGAGCTGTTTTAATTCCAGAGCAATGGTCATTAAATATCTCTTCTCGTGTCATGACACGCGATGGGTTGTTTTAAATAAAGTGAGGTTAACCTATATTAGCCCAACGCACTTACTTGGTTACAGGCCGTAAACGTCCATGAATGATATAGATACACTCATCAGCAATAATGCACTATGGTCAAAAATGCTGGTGGAAGAAGACCCCGGCTTTTTCGCGACATTGTCGCAAGCGCAGAAGCCACGCTTTCTGTGGATTGGATGTTCTGATAGCCGTGTTCCTGCGGAACGCTTAACCGGCCTTGAGCCCGGTGAACTGTTTGTCCATCGTAACGTAGCCAATCTGGTGATTCATACCGACCTGAACTGTCTTTCCGTGGTGCAGTATGCCGTCGACGTGCTGGAAGTCGAGCATATCATCATCTGCGGCCACTACGGCTGCGGCGGCGTGCAGGCGGCGGTCGAAAACACCGAGCTGGGGCTTATCGACAACTGGTTGCTGCATATTCGCGATATCTGGTTCAAACACAGTTCGCTGCTGGGCGAAATGCCCGAAGAGCGCCGACTGGATACGTTATGTGAACTGAACGTGATGGAGCAGGTTTATAACCTGGGCCACTCGACCATTATGCAGTCGGCGTGGAAGCGGGGGCAGAAGGTCACCATCCACGGCTGGGCCTACGGTATCCATGACGGGCTGTTACGCGATCTTGATGTGACTGCCGTCAGCCGCGAAACCCTTGAACAGCGCTACCGTCAGGGAATTTCCAACCTCAAGAGCAAACACATCAACCACAAGTAACCCGCCCGCTTCAGAAAACCCCGGCAGCGCAGTGCGCCATCGTCCGGGGTTGCATAAAACCTTACTCGTCCAGCAGCACCACTTTGCCGACGTACGGCAGATGGCGATAGCGCTGAGCGTAATCAATGCCGTAGCCGACCACGAACTCATCCGGGATAGCAAAGCCAACAAACTCTACCGGCACGTTCACTTCACGACGGCTCGGCTTGTCCAGCAGCGTACAAATCGCCAGAGATTTCGGCTCACGCAGGCTGAGAATTTCACGCACTTTAGACAGCGTGTTGCCGGAATCGATAATGTCTTCCACAATCAAGACGTCTTTACCGCGAATGTCTTCATCCAGATCTTTGAGGATTTTAACGTCACGGGTCGTCGACATGCCGCTGCCGTAGCTGGAGGCGGTCATAAAATCGACTTCATGCGGCACCTGCACTTCACGACACAGATCGGCCATAAACATAAATGAGCCGCGCAGCAGCCCCACCAGCACCATTTCGCTGCCGCTGTCTTTGTAGCATTCGTTGATTTGACGACCCAGTTCGGCGATACGCGCTTTGATCTCGGCTTCCGGGATCATCACTTCTACAGTATGTTTCATTAAACTAACCATTTGATTCTTAAGATAAATCATCAACACCGCTGCGAATGCACCGACATTGACCGGCAAGCTATGCAGTATACCAGTAAAAAGAAATATGCGATGCAGGGAATAATAAAGCCCATTTTGTGATTCCGATCACACTTGTTAAATCCTATAATTAATTGCAATTAAAAAATTAACAAACAACCGAGTGTCTTTCTATGGCAGAAACAAAGTCTCAACAATCACGGCTTCTCGTGACGCTGACAGCTCTCTTTGCAGCGTTCTGCGGCCTGTATCTTCTTATTGGTGGGGTATGGCTGGCAGCCATTGGCGGCTCCTGGTATTACCCTATTGCGGGCCTGGTCATGCTGGGCGTCACCGTGATGTTGTGGCGCGGCAAACGTTCAGCGCTGTGGCTCTATGCCGCACTGCTGCTCGCCACCATGATCTGGGGCATCTGGGAAGTCGGCTTTGACTTCTGGGCGCTGACGCCGCGTAGCGATATTCTGGTCTTCTTCGGCATCTGGCTCATTTTGCCTTTTGTCTGGCGTCGTCTGCCGATCCCATCGGGCGGCGCGGTCGCCGGTCTGGTCGTTGCCCTGCTGATCAGCGGCGGTATCCTGACCTGGGCCGGTTTTCATGACCCGCAGGAAGTGAACGGTACCCTGAATGCCGATGCGACGCCGGCGGCGCCGATCTCCGCGGTAGCCGATGGCGACTGGCCGGCGTATGGCCGTAACCAGGAAGGCCAACGTTATTCACCGCTGAAGCAAATCAATGCCGATAACGTGAAAAACCTGAAGGAAGCCTGGGTGTTCCGCACCGGCGACCTGAAGCAGCCGAACGATCCGGGTGAAATCACCAACGAAGTGACGCCGATTAAAGTCGGCAATATGCTGTACCTGTGTACCGCCCACCAGCGTCTGTTCGCCCTTGATGCGGCTACCGGGAAAGAAAAATGGCACTTTGACCCACAGCTGAATGCGGATCCGTCCTTCCAGCACGTCACCTGCCGCGGCGTCTCTTACCACGAAGCGAAAGCGGATAATGCGCCGGCTGACGTCGTCGCCAACTGCCCGCGCCGGATTATTCTGCCGGTCAACGATGGCCGCCTGTTCGCCATTAATGCCGACAACGGCCAGCTGTGCGAATCCTTTGCCAACAAAGGGATTCTCAATCTGCAGACCAATATGCCGGTTACCACGCCGGGGATGTATGAACCGACATCGCCGCCGATTATTACCGACACCACCATTATCATCGCCGGGGCGGTCACCGATAACTTCTCTACCCGCGAGCCGTCAGGCGTCATTCGTGGTTTTGATGTCAACACCGGTAAACTGCTGTGGGTGTTCGATCCGGGCGCGAAAGATCCGAACGCCATTCCGGACGATGAACATCACTTCACGCTGAACTCCCCTAACTCCTGGGCGCCGGCGGCCTATGATGCGAAGCTGGACCTCGTGTACCTGCCGATGGGCGTGACCACTCCGGATATCTGGGGCGGCAACCGCACGCCGGAACAGGAACGCTACGCCAGCTCGATCGTGGCGCTGAACGCCACCACCGGTAAACTGGTATGGAGCTATCAGACCGTTCACCACGATCTGTGGGACATGGATATGCCGTCTCAGCCTACGCTGGCGGATATCGACGTTAACGGTAAAACCGTTCCGGTCATCTACGCACCGGCCAAAACCGGGAATATCTTCGTCCTCGATCGTCGTAACGGCGAACTGGTCGTCCCGGCACCGGAAAAACCGGTTCCTCAGGGCGCAGCCAAAGGCGATTATGTCTCTAAAACTCAGCCATTCTCCGACCTGAGCTTCCGTCCGAAGAAAGATTTGACCGGCGCGGATATGTGGGGCGCCACCATGTTCGATCAGCTGGTGTGCCGCGTTATCTTCCATCAGCTGCGTTATGAAGGCATCTTCACTCCGCCGTCAGAGCAGGGCACTCTGGTCTTCCCGGGTAACCTGGGGATGTTTGAGTGGGGCGGGATTTCCGTCGACCCGAACCGTCAGGTGGCGATTGCCAACCCGATGGCGCTGCCGTTCGTATCGAAACTGATCCCGCGCGGCCCGGGCAACCCGATGGAACCGCCGAAAGATGCGAAAGGTTCCGGTACCGAATCCGGTATCCAGCCGCAGTATGGCGTACCGTTCGGCGTGACCCTCAACGCCTTCCTGTCGCCGTTTGGCCTGCCGTGCAAACAGCCGGCCTGGGGTTACATCTCCGCGCTGGATCTGAAAACCAACGAAGTGGTATGGAAAAAACGTATCGGTACGCCGCAGGATAGCCTGCCGTTCCCGATGCCGATCCAGCTGCCGTTTAACCTGGGTATGCCGATGCTGGGCGGCCCAATCTCCACCGCGGGCAACGTGCTGTTTATTGGCGCTACCGCCGATAACTACCTGCGCGCATACAACATGAGTAATGGTGAAAAACTGTGGCAGGCCCGTCTGCCGGCAGGCGGCCAGGCTACGCCAATGACCTATGAAGTGAATGGCAAACAGTATGTGGTCATCGCCGCTGGCGGCCACGGCTCGTTTGGCACGAAGATGGGCGACTATATCGTCGCCTATGCGCTGCCTGATGAAGCGAAATAAGCCCTGAGTAAAAACGCAGTAACAAAACAAAAGGCCCGGTGAACACCGGGCCTTTTTTACGCGAGCACAATCTCCCCGGCGAGGGGAAAACTAGACCGTAAAGCCGAGCATCATGCCGGTATCTTCATGTTCCAGCAGGTGGCAGTGCGCCATATAGGCATGCTCTTTCGACGCCTCGTGATCGAACTTCACCAGCACTTCACTGACGCCACCCTCAACCCGTACGGTATCTTTCCAGCCTGAACGATGCGCGGCAGGCGCAGCGCCATTCTCCGACAGGATACGGAACTGGGTACCGTGAATATGGAACGGGTGCAGCATCATGTCGCCTTTGCCGGAAATCACCCAGCGCTCATATTGCCCTTTTGCTGCGGCAAACATCGGCAGATTCATATCAAAGGCTTTGCCATTGATCCGGTTAGCATTATGGAAATCGAAACCGTCAGCGCCGTGGTTCATCTGCCCCATGCCGCCGTGGTTCATGTTCCCCATATCGCCATGATTCATCTGCCCCTTGTCGCTCATATTGCCCATCATGGAATGGCCCATATTGCCGTGATCCATCATGCTGCCGTGGTTCATGCCGGACATCGCCTGGTTACCATATTTTTGCATCAGCGCCTGCATTCCCATCATATCCAGCATCGGATCCATCGACAGCTGGAGCGTGCGCTGAGTCAGCCCTTCCAGCGACGGCAGCGCCGGCATACTGACCAAAGAATCCGGCAGTTTGCCGGAGGCCTGGATAGTCAGCGGCTGGATGCGCAAGACCGGCTGCGGCTTATCAAACGGCGCGATCGCCATCCCCATCTGGCTCACCGGCAGCGTGATCAGATCGAAAGCTTTACCGTCGCGGGTATCGATCAGCACTTCAAAGCGCTCGCCCATTAACATCGGCAGTTCATTCACCTTCACCGGCTCGGCAAGCAGTCCACCGTCGCTGGCGATAACGTACATCGGCCGATTATCGCTGGTGGAGAAATTCAGCGAGCGGGCGTTACAACCGTTGAGTAAACGCAAACGCAGCCAGCCGCGCGGCGCGGCGTGTTCCGGGTAAAGTGCCCCGTTTGCCAGCAAGGTATCGCCAAACCAGCCGACCGCCGCGCTCATGATGTCGAGCTGATAATCGATCTCCCCGGCAGCGGTAAAGCGCTTATCCTGCACAATCACCGGTACGTCATCGATCCCCCACTGCTTCGGCAACAGCAGCTGCTCGCTTTCTTCATCAGAAATCAGTACCAGTCCCGCCAGCCCCATCGCTACCTGACGACCGGTTTTTCCATGCTGGTGCGGGTGGAACCAGCAAGTCGCGGCACGCTGGCTGGGGGTAAAGTTCACGCTGCGGGAGGCGCCAGGCGCAATGATCCCCTGCGGACCGCCGTCGATCTCACCCGGCACCTCCAGCCCATGCCAGTGTACGGTCGTCTCTTCGGCCAGGCGGTTGTGAATATCCACGGTCACCGCCTCCCCTTTTTTGAACTTCAGCGCCGGCCCCAGCAGGTTTCCGTTGTAACCCCAGGTGGTCGCCTGATGCGGACCAAACTGCGTTTTTCCGGTCTGGATGGTTAATGTGATGCGATTACGTGCGTCGGCGGTCAGAAGATCGGGCACCGGCAGGGCCGGACGGCTGGCGGCGAAAACCGAACGGCTCCAGAGCGGCAGCGCGCTAAATACGCCGGCCGCCGCGGTTAATTTGATAAATTCACGACGTTGCATTTTCACATCCTTTTTATTCTGCTGGTGAACTTTTGAGCTTAAACCTTCCACCAACAGGAAGGTCAAGCAGAAGAGTAAGAATAAAGCTCTACGTAGTGTAAAGAAGTATGCTAACTTTGAGCGTCCGTGATTCAATGGTAGAGAAAATGAAGACGCTTTTCAGAACAATAGTGCTCGGCAGCCTGCTTGCTCTGTCCGCCAATAGCTATGCGTTAAGCGAGTCCGAAGCGGAAGATATGGCTGATTTAACGGCGGTATTTGTCTTCCTGAAAAACGACTGCGGTTACCAGAATCTGCCGAATACCCAAATTCGTCGCGCGCTGGTCTTTTTTGCTCAACAGAACCAATGGGATCTGAGCAACTATGACAGTTTCAATATGAAGGCGCTCGGTGAAGACAGCTACCGCGATCTCAGCGGTATCAAAATCCCCACGACCAAAAAATGCAAAGCGCTGGCCCGCGATTCGTTGAGCCTGCTCGCTTACGTTAAATAGTCCACCCGCCGGCCCGGACGCCATCCCGCCGCCTGTACAAGGTGGCCTGGTCTCCCCATCCCGCAGCCCGGCAATATTCCTGCCATTCAGCCCTGCGCCATGCGAATTGCTGAAATATCCACCGTGCATCATCATCTATAGTTGGCTATGATGTTGCGCTCGTTTTTTCGAGTGAACCGGACGTTCACAATGGAGGAATCCGCCCGTGGCTGATAACAATCTGTGGCATGAAACGCTGCACGACCATTTTGGTCAGTATTTTGCGGTTGATAATGTGCTGTATCACGAAAAGACCGATCACCAGGATTTGATCATTTTTGAGAACGCCGCCTTTGGCCGCGTGATGGCGCTGGACGGCGTGGTCCAAACCACCGAACGCGATGAGTTTATCTATCATGAGATGATGACCCATGTGCCGCTGATGGCCCACGGCCAGGCGAAACATGTGCTGATTATCGGCGGCGGCGACGGCGCGATGCTGCGAGAAGTCTCTCGTCACCGCACCATCGAAACCATCACCATGGTCGAAATCGACGCTGGCGTGGTCTCATTCTGCCGCCAGTATCTGCCAAATCACAACGCCGGCGCCTATGACGATCCGCGCTTTACGCTGGTGATTGACGATGGCGTCAATTTTGTTAACCAGACGACGCAAACGTTTGATGTGATCATCTCCGACTGCACCGACCCTATTGGTCCCGGCGAGAGCCTGTTCACCTCGGCCTTTTACGAAGGCTGCAAACGCTGCCTGAATCCCGGCGGCATTTTTGTGGCCCAAAACGGGGTCTGCTTTCTGCAGCAGGATGAAGCGATCGATAGCCACCGCAAGCTCGGCCACTATTTCAGCGATGTCAGCTTCTACCAGGCCGCGATTCCGACCTATTATGGCGGCATTATGACCTTCGCGTGGGCGACCGATAATGATGCCCTGCGCGACCTGTCCAATGAAATTATCCAGGCGCGTTTTCACAAAGCGAACCTGAAGTGCCGTTACTATAATCCGGCTATTCACAAGGCGGCATTTGCCCTACCGCAATATTTACAGGATGCGCTGTCCGCCAGCGATCTTCAGTAAGGGGGTGAACTAAATTGAAAAAACTGAAGCTGCATGGCTTTAACAACCTGACCAAGAGCCTGAGTTTTTGTATTTACGATATCTGCTATGTCAAAACGGCAGAGGAGCGCGATGGCTACATCGCCTATATCGATGAACTCTATAACGCCAACCGTCTGACCGAGATTTTGTCAGAGACCTGCTCAATCATCGGCGCCAACATTCTGAACATTGCTCGCCAGGATTATGAACCTCAGGGCGCCAGCGTGACGATTCTGGTCAGTGAAGAACCCGTTGACCCACAGCTTATCGACCAGACCGAACACCCGGGCCCGCTCCCGGAAGCCGTCGTCGCCCATCTCGACAAAAGCCATATCTGCGTGCATACCTACCCGGAAAGCCATCCGGAAGGCGGACTGTGCACCTTCCGTGCCGACATCGAAGTCTCCACCTGTGGGGTTATCTCACCGCTTAACGCGTTGAATTATCTTATCCACCAGCTGGAATCTGACATTGTCACTATTGATTATCGCGTCCGCGGTTTTACCCGTGATATCAATGGCATGAAGCACTTCATTGACCATGAAATCAATTCAATTCAGAACTTTATGTCCGAGGACATGAAAGCGCTGTATGACATGGTGGACGTCAATGTCTACCAGGAAAATATCTTCCACACCAAGATGCTGCTGAAAGAGTTCGATCTGAAGCACTACATGTTCCACACCAGACCCGAAGATCTCAGCGCCGCAGAGCGCAAGTCCATCACCGACCTCCTGTGGAAAGAGATGCGGGAAATTTACTACGCCAGAAATATCCCTTCCATCTGAACATCTGACGGCGCCTGCGGGCGCCGTTACTCGGGCTGAACCAGTTTGAGGGTAACGTTCTGCTCTTTGAGCGTGTTCTGAACCGCCTGCGAGAGATTAACGTCGGTCACCACTTCGCTAAAACCGGCAAGCGGCGCCACGGTAAATAATGAATGTGCGCCATACTTGCTGCTGTCGGCCAGCAACACTTTACGCTGGGCGTTGGCAATGATTTCCTGCTTCAATCCAGCCTTCTCTTCCGTCGGTGTAGTCACTCCGGTTTCCGCACTCCATGAGTTACAGCTCATAAAGGCAATAGTCGGGAAAACGCTACGCAACATTTTGCGGCCATACTCACCAATGCAAGACTGACTGCTGTCATCAATTCGTCCGCCGACGATGGTCACTTCAATTTGCCTGAATTCGGATAAAAACAGGGCAATATGCAAGTCGACGGTTATAACCCGCAGCGGCAGATGGGTTAAGCACTTTGCCAGCTCCAGCATGGTCGTCCCGGCATCCAGAACCACCGCATCCCCAGGATGTACCAGAGAGGCAGCATAGCGCGCAATGGCTCTTTTTTCGGCAGGCGATCGCAGCTGCTTTTCATTCGTAGTGGGCTGTACAGGTTCAAAGCGGCGTAACGCTACGCCGCCATGGCTTCGACTGATAACGCCCTGTTCATCCAGTTTGATCAAGTCACGTCGGATAGTGGCCGGGGATGCATCCACCGCCTCAACCAGTTGCTCTACCGTAACCAGCGTATGGTTTTTCAGATACGCCACTATTTTATCCAGACGGTGTTGTCCTTTCATAACAGGGAATTACGCCAGTTGCATTGCCAGTTTTATCGATATAGCCATGCTCTCAGATTTTGCTTTTCCCGTCCAGGCGATATCAAAAGCGGTCCCGTGATCGGCTGACGTCCGGATAAACGGCAGGCCGGCAGTAATATTAACGCCATCATAGAAACCTAATAATTTCAATGGAATATGTCCCTGATCGTGGTACATGGCGACTACCATATCGTATTGCCCTTCATAGGCCTGAAGAAAAATCGTATCCGGAGGGCAAGGGCCGTAAACCGCTATCCCTTTGGCCTTTGCGCTGGCAATGGCCGGCACCAGAAACCGGCCTTCTTCATCACCAAACAGGCCATTCTCACCCGCATGAGGATTGACTCCGGCGACGGCAATGCGCGGTTTCGCATAGCCGACGCGCTTGAGAAAAGTATCTGCAATCGCGATAACGGTTTCGACGCGGGACGTATTCAGGGTGTCCAGGAATGTGCGTAGGGCGATATGCGTCGACACATGGATAACTTTCAGCTTCTCCGTGAACAGCACCATGGCATAATCGCGGCTTTCGGTCAGCGTCGCCAGCAGTTCGGTATGCCCGGGATAGTTATGTCCGGCGAGATGCAATGCTTCTTTGTTCAGAGGCGCCGTGGCGATCGCCTGAACGTCACCTTTCAACGCCAGCGCCGTCGCCCGCTTGACACAACGATAGGCCAGATCGCCCGCCTGGGCCTGAACTTTTCCCGGCACCAGCGCCTGTGGATCCGCCATCGGCTCATCAATCACATGGATTACTCCGGGCGTAAAGCGCGCAGCGGCCACCTCGTTAATAGCGCGAAACTCGACATCCGCTGCCAGACCTTTTTCCTGCAACCGCTTCAGGGTTTGCAGACAACCGACCACCACCACAGGCGTACCGTTCAGTGAATCTTCCGCGAGGGCTTTAACAATAATTTCTGGCCCAATCCCCGCGGGATCGCCCATCGTGATAGCAATAGTCTTAATGCCCACTATACATCTCCTCAATATAATAAAGCGCATCGCACAGCGTGCTGTCCGATCCAAATCCCCCGGCCTTAGTGATCACCGGCAAATCATCCAGTTCGCTGTTGATAAATGTCCCGCAAGGAATGCAGGGCGCAACCTCACTCTGAATCCGATATCCCTCCGCGCCCAACGCGCTGGCCACCGCAGTGGCGATGTCGCCCCCAGTCAGAAACAGGCCGCCGACTCGCGCCTGCCCGAGGATCTGCAATGTGATCGCCCCGATCCGTTGGCTTAGCATCTCCCCCAGCTGCTGGCGACTTATCGCGGCGGAACCACACAAACTCTCGATCAGATGTCGATCTTCCGCGCTGCGACTGGTACGCAAAATCGTATGATGCTGGCGACCGAGCTGGGCGCAGGCTTGCTCTGCCACCGAGGCTATCTCCAGGGCATATGAGGAAGAGATCAGGCGGGAGGCGTCGATATCCACCACCTCTGCTCTCCCTTCGTAAAGCGCACGATCCACCTGTCGGCGCGTGGCCTCACTCATTGAGCCAGCCACCACCAGCACAGGCAGAGTCTGCTGCTCTTGCATAAAGAAGCTGACAGGCAAGGCATTTGCAAGGCCCGCCGCTCCGACCATCAGCGGAAGCCGTTCTTGTTCCCCGAGAGCCTGAGCGATCAGCATCAGATCGCGATCCTCAACGGCATCAACGACCACCATGCACTCGCCTTCGGCGTCCAGGGCGCTCAAAACGGCGCTGAGTCCTCCGTGTCGGACCTCATCCAGATGAACTTCGTAAACAGGAATACCGCTTTGCAGCGCGATCAGTTCAGCAATTCGGGACGACGTAACTGGCGTTTTCGGATCGCTGGCAAATTCGGTCTCCAGAAGCGGAACACCGTTGACCAGACACAGGCCGTTCTGCGTAGTGCGGCCGGCGGAAGGAATAGCCGCGGCAATCACCGCCATGCGACTACCGCTGGCTTGCATCGCCGCCACAACTTCAGCCCCGACGTTACCACGAAAGGTAGAATCAATTTTTTTGTACACCAGCGGCGGGGCTATCGTTTCACACCACGGCGCGAGTGCGCGACGCACGGCCTTTGCGGCCAGCTCTGCGGAAACAGCCCGGCTCTCGGTATTGATGATGAGCACATCGGCGCGACGTGAAGGCTTCTGCGAGGTACTGAGCATCACTTCCGTTCGTGCGCCTTTTTTCGCCAGCTGCACCCCGGTATCATTCGATCCCGTAAAATCATCGGCAATCACGATCATTTTCATGTGTTCTTTTCCTCCGGAAGCTGACGCACCTGCCTTTTTGCCACCCAGGAAGTCAGTATCGGCGTCAGGATTGCGGTCGTGATAACCGAGGCCGCTATGAGCGGGGCCGCCGCGGCAGCGACGGATGCCAGCGAAGGATCGGCCTGGGCAATCGCCAGCGGTGTAGCCACCGCGTTACCGGCCGTGCTGGATGCTGCAGCGCCAGCGATACCACTTCCTCCGACCAGCCGATCGGCGCGAATATTAAAAAATCCGCCAATAAAGGTGGTCAGAATGCCGAGGAGAATGCCCGCCAGCCCGCCCTGGAGCAACATTTCCAGATTGATACCAGCCCCCAGAGCAAAAGCAAAAAATGGAATGAGCAGCGGTCCGCCTTTCGTCAGGAAGTCGCGCATGTGCACGTCAAGGTTGCCAAGGATCATGCCAACAATCAGAGGAATCAGTACCGCAACGAGTGCCATGATCGGAATGTTGGCCATACCTGCCGCCCCCAGCGCGATCATGGTGAAGAAAGGACCATCGTTCAGTGACAAAATAGAGATAGCGCCGACATCACGTTCATTGCCAAACTCCCCAACCAGCGCCGCATAAAGCCCGCCGTTGGAATTGCTCATGGCGGCAATAATCGCCAGGCCGCTCAAACCGAAGATCCCCTCGGCGCCGAAAAGATGTTCAACCCCCAGCCCTAGCGCGATGGCGATAAGGAGTTTGGTCAGCGTGATAGTCCCCCCCTGTAACAACGCCTGAGGAGCGGCTTTGATGCTAATCCCCGCCCCCATACACAGCAAAAATGCGCCAATCAGCGGTGCTGCACCGTTCTTAAAGAGCGCGGTTGTAAACCCGCCGACCTCCAGCGCATGAGGTGCAAACGTATTTATGACCGCACCGATGACCAGTGGCACAACCATCATGCCTCCGGGTACTCGCTCTATTGCTTTTTTGATGTTCATGTCGTGCCGCCTGTCATTAATATGATTAAATGAAATCACATTGATTATATTTAATCAACAACAAACGATAAACACGCGCGATCACAGTTTTAAATGATTAAATAAAATCAATTAATCATTCAGGGCAAAAAAAAGCCGGGAGTTCGGCTCCCGGCGTGAATGCATGAAGGGGGTTACGCTTTGCTGACAAACTCGCGGTACGCGGCCACCACCTGTAAAAAATCCTCAACGCCGCACAGAGAGAGGCTTTCTTCGTCGTAGTAGCTCATCCCCTCTTCGATTTCATCACCTGAAATCTCCAGCTGGTTGGCGCGAATCATCACCTCTTCGCCATCCAGCCATAGCGTGTATTCATGTCCGGCACGCTGCCAGGAACGCTCGCTGCCTTTTACGGTGCGCGCGGCCTGTTCCACTTCATCCAGCAGGGCGAGGTTATCTTTCACCTCTTCGTTAAACCAGTGCCCCACCACCTCGTGGCCCATCGACATTCGCACCTTTACCACTCCGGTAATATCGCGCAGAAACTCGTAATCCATAGTGTCTTCCTCTGCAAGGGCAATGCGTCACCGCTACATTGTACCCATAGGGTAATTATCGCAGCCCCCGGGCAGAAAAAAAGTGGACCAGATAGAGCAACAGTAAATAAAAGCGCCTCAGTTGGTTAACCGGTCGTCTTGCCGCCAACTGGCGGGCATTATTCCACCATTCTTTGCCCGCTGCCGGTCTGTCGGCGTCAAATCCCTTGCGCCTTTACCAGATGCCGATGGTTATCGGAGTACGTTTAGCGCAGCAATAAAAAAGCCACTCCGAAGAGTGGCTTTGAGCAGCAAGATTCGCTTATACCGCGGTCTGGAAAATCACACCGTCAGCTTTATCAGTGTACTGTTCCAGCTGGTTGAAGTTCAGGTAGCGATAGGTATCCGCCGCAGTCTTATCCACCTGAGCGACGAAGGTCTGGTACTCTTCCGGCGTCGGCAGTTTGCCGAGCAGGGAAGCGACCGCAGCCAGCTCCGCAGAGGCCAGATAGACGTTAGCGCCGGTGCCTAAACGGTTCGGGAAGTTACGGGTTGAAGTGGATACCACCGTCGCACCGTCCGCCACGCGCGCCTGGTTACCCATACACAGGGAACAGCCAGGGATTTCAATGCGCGCGCCGCTCTTACCAAACACGCTGTAGTAGCCTTCTTCAGTCAGCTGCGCCGCATCCATACGGGTTGGCGGAGCCACCCACAGACGAGTCGGCAGCTGGCCTTTGTGGCTGTCCAGCAGTTTACCCGCCGCACGGAAGTGACCAATGTTGGTCATGCAGGAACCGATGAAGACTTCGTCAATCTTCTCACCCTGCACATCGGACAGCAGACGCGCATCGTCCGGATCGTTCGGTGCACACAGGATAGGCTCTTTGATATCCGCCAGATCGATATCGATCACCGCGGCATACTCAGCATCGGCATCGGCTTCCAGCAGCTGCGGATCCGCCAGCCATTTTTCCATCCCCTGGATGCGACGCTCCAGCGTACGACGATCGCCGTAGCCTTCTGCGATCATCCACTTCAGCAGGACGATGTTGGAGTTCAGATACTCGACGATCGGTTCCTGATTCAGCTTAATGGTACAGCCGGCAGCAGAACGCTCTGCGGACGCATCGGTCAGCTCAAACGCCTGCTCAACTTTCAGATCCGGCAGACCTTCAATTTCCAGAATGCGTCCAGAGAAGATGTTTTTCTTCCCTTTCTTCTCAACGGTCAGCAGCCCCTGCTTAATCGCGTACAGCGGGATCGCATGGACCAGATCGCGCAGGGTGATCCCCGGCTGCATCTTGCCTTTGAAGCGAACCAGCACCGATTCCGGCATATCCAGCGGCATGACGCCGGTCGCGGCGGCAAAGGCCACCAGACCAGAACCTGCCGGGAAGGAGATACCAATCGGGAAACGGGTATGAGAGTCACCACCGGTACCGACGGTATCCGGCAGCAGCATACGGTTCAGCCAGGAGTGGATAACCCCATCGCCCGGACGCAGAGAGACACCGCCACGGTTCATAATGAAGTCTGGCAGCGTATGGTGCGTGGTGACGTCAACCGGCTTCGGATAGGCCGCGGTGTGGCAGAAGGACTGCATCACCAGATCGGCGGAGAAACCAAGGCACGCCAGGTCTTTCAGTTCATCACGCGTCATCGGACCGGTGGTATCCTGGGAACCGACGGAGGTCATCTTCGGTTCACAGTAAGCGCCCGGACGAACACCGGCAACGCCGCAGGCGCGGCCAACCATTTTCTGCGCCAGCGAGTAGCCGCGGCTGCTTTCCGCCACGTCTTTTGCCTGACGGAATACGTCGCTGTGCGGCAGACCCAGCGCTTCACGCGCTTTCGTGGTCAGGCCGCGACCGATGATCAGCGGAATACGGCCGCCGGCGCGGACTTCATCAACCAGCACATCGGTTTTCAGCTCGAAGCTTGCCAGCAGTTCGTTGGTTTCGTGGTTACGCACTTCGCCTTTGAACGGGTAAACGTCAATCACGTCGCCCATATTCAGGTTGTTGACGTCCACTTCAATTGGCAGCGCGCCGGCATCTTCCATGGTATTGAAGAAGATAGGTGCAATTTTGCCGCCCAGGCAGAGACCGCCGCCGCGCTTGTTCGGCACGTTCGGGATATCGTCACCCATAAACCACAGCACCGAGTTGGTGGCGGATTTACGCGAAGAGCCTGTACCAACTACGTCACCGACGTAGGCCAGCGGGAAGCCTTTTTGCTGAAGCGCTTCAATTTGCTTAATCGGGCCAACGGAACCCGGCTGATCCGGCTCGATACCTTCGCGGGCATTTTTCAGCATCGCCAGCGCGTGCAGCGGGATATCCGGACGGGACCAGGCATCGGGGGCCGGAGACAGGTCATCGGTGTTGGTTTCGCCGGTGACCTTGAATACGGTGACGGTGATTTTCTCAGCCAGCTGCGGACGGTTCAGGAACCACTCGGCGTCAGCCCAGGATTTCATGACCTGTTTAGCGTACTCGTTACCCGCTTTGGCTTTCTCTTCTACGTCGTAGAAGTTATCGAACATCAGCAGGGTATGGGACAGCGCTTTGGCGGCGATCGGCGCCAGTTTAGCATCGTCCAGAGCATCAATCAGCGGGTGAATGTTGTAACCGCCCTGCATGGTGCCCAGCAGTTCAACGGCTTTTTCAGGGGTAACCAGTGGGGAGGTCGCTTCGCCTTTGGCGATAGCGGCAAGGAATCCGGCTTTAACATAGGCGGCTTCGTCGACGCCCGGCGGTACACGGTTGATTAACAGGTCTAACAGGAATTCTTCTTCACCCGCAGGCGGGCTCTTCAGCAGTTCTACCAGCGCGGCCATTTGGGTTGCATCTAAGGGTTTGGCAACAATCCCAACGGCTGCACGCTCAGCTACGTGCTTACGGTATTCTTCTAGCACGACGGTTCTCCTCGCTCTCATTGTAAAATGCGGTAGGCGATTCTCTTCACGCTCCTGTGAGACAGCAGTTTGTAGGGTAAATGCCCGATACCGCGTCGGCAGCATAGCAGGATTTTGGCGAGGTGTTAATCTGTTTACAAAAAAGCAACATTAAAATTTAGCTGAATCGTTAAGGGCAGGATTTTACAGGCTTTACGTACATTTCCCGGGATATAAATTTAATTCTGTTACACATAACTGAGCAAAATCCCAACAATCATCAAAAATCAAAAATAGACCGGCTTATACTCCGTCGCGAGCGCTATTTTCGGCGATACTCAGTGGAAACGGGCCAAACTATAGCGCCGGGAGCTACCATGATACGACCTTTGAAACCCCACGTGATTGCCCTGGTGTGCAGTGCCGGGCTATTAGCCGCCTCCGGGGCCCTGTACGTGACAAGCCGCGCCGCAGAAACGCCGCCCGCTCCTGCCCCCCAACCCACCGCCGCTGCCGTTGAGTCCGCCGCTCCGACGGCGCAACCGGTCGCGGCCACCTACACGGCGGCGCAAATCGATCGGTGGGTCGCCCCCGTCGCCCTTTATCCGGATAACCTGCTGTCGCAGGTGTTAATGGCGTCAACCTACCCGAGCAACGTCCTGCAGGCCGTCCAGTGGTCGCAGGATAACCCAACGATGCAGGGTGACGCCGCCGTGCAGGCCGTGGCGAACCAGCCGTGGGACCCCAGCGTGAAATCGCTGGTCGCCTTCCCGGCGCTGCTGTCGCTGATGGGTGAAAATCCGCAGTGGGTGCAGGACCTGGGTAACGCGTTTCTCGCACAGCCGCAGGACGTGATGAATTCGGTGCAGAAACTGCGTGCCATCGCCCAGCAAACCGGGACGCTAAAATCGTCGCCGCAGCAGAAGGTGACCACAACCAAAGCGACGCCGCCACCGGCGACTTCCACCGCCACGTCAACGACGAAAACCACCACGGTGGTCGAGCCTGCGCCCACCACAGAAATCATCAAGATTGAATCTACCGATCCGAAGGTGGTGTATGTGCCAACCTACAACCCCAATACGGTTTATGGCACCTGGCCGAACACCGCGTACCCGCCGGTCTATTTGCCGCCAACGCCGGGTGAACAGTTTACCAACAGCTTCGTCAACGGCCTCGGTTTCAGCCTCGGGGTAGCCACCACTTATGCGCTGTTCAGCAGCATCGACTGGGATGATGACTATCATCACGACGATGACTGGGATCACGGCGGCTACCATGGCGGCGGGAACAACAATATCAATATCGACGTCGATAACTACAACCATTTCAACAAGCAGCGTTTTGACGGCAACAACGCTAGCTGGCAGCACAACCCGGCGTTCCGCAACAATGTGCCGTACCCGAACAATAACGTGGCGCAGCGTTTCCACCAGACCAACGTTCCCGGCGGCCTGAGCGCCACGCAGCACACTCCGGCGAACCTGACCAGTCAGCGTCAGGCGGCGCTCGACCAGTTCCAGCACAGCACTCACAACGGCGCGGCAAAAGGTCTGACCGCGGGCGGAGCGACGGCGGCGGCAGGCAACAGGGATACCCAGCGCCAGGCGGCCTCACAGCAGCTCAACAAAATCACCCAGCGCAGCAACTACCGGGGCTATGACACCCCGGAAAACCGCGCGGCGGCGAAGCAAAAGCAACAAAATTCGGCGCCCCAACAGCAGCGACGGGACAAAGCAAACTCGCACCTCCAGAACCCGACGACGCAGCAGCAACAGCATCGCGACGCGGCGAAGTCGCAGGTTCAACAACGCCCGCCGCAGCAGCGCCAGCAGAGAGTGCAGAATGTTCGTTCGAATGCGTTCAGCGGCAACGACAGCCGCTCGCCATCATGGGAGGCCCAGCGCCAGCGGGGCGCGCAGAGCCGGAGTACAGCGCACCTTAACACTAACCAGCGTGCGGCGGCGCAACAGCGCACGGGCCAACATCGCGAACTGCGTCATCGCTAAGGAGCGGTCATGAAAAAAGTCCTGATTTCCGGCTGGCTGGCGCTTTTTGCCCTGCCCGTTTTTGCCCAACAGTATTTTGCCACCCCGGAGAAGGCCGCCACCGCGCTGGCGGAGGCCATTTCGACGCAAAATGAGCCCGCGCTCAACAACCTGCTGGGGGAGGACTGGCGTCAGTACCTGCCGCAGCGGGAGGCAGATCCGCAAGCCGTCGCCCGTTTTCTTCGCGACTGGAAAGTCGGCCATAAGATTGTCGAACAGGGGGATATGGCACACCTCAACGTAGGCCGTGAAGAGTGGCAGCTGCCGCTGCCGATGCTGAAAAGCGCCGAGGGTTGGCACTTCGATATGGCGCAGGCGGCAGATGAGATCCAGACGCGAGAAATCGGCCGTAACGAGCTGTCGGCAATCCAGGCGATGCACGCCTACGTTGATGCGCAAAATGAGTATTATCAGCACTTCCAGCGTTACGCCAAAAAGCTGTTCAGTAGCACGGGGAAAAAAGACGGTCTGTACTGGCCAACTCAGCCCGGTGAAGAGCCGAGCCCGTTGGGGCCAGCCTTTAGCCCCGTCGAACCGGGCGAAGGCTATCACGGATACCGTTTCCGCATTATCCATGACGGTGACAAGCAGACGGTCGCCCTGCTGGCGTGGCCCGTTGCATGGGGTGAAACCGGCGTGATGAGCTTTATGATCGACCAGAACGATCGCGTTTATCAGGCAAATTTAGGTAAGGATACGGAGACGTTAGTTCAGGCGATTACCCGCTTTACGCCAGATGAAAAATGGCAGGCTATCGAGCAATAACCCCCTGCCCGGCGCATCCGTATGCCGCCGGGCTGGTTTCCTCATCTGACGATGTTTAGCCCTGATGCGGCATCAGCTGTGGATAGCCGCTGAAGGCTGGCTTGCTGCTGCTTAAGGCCGCCTCATCATTGTGAATACTGCCTGAGTTCGCCGCCCACACGCCTTCCGTAGTTTTGCTGATCGCCTGATGCTGCGCATTCAGGTTCTGACCCATGGCGGCGATATGGGTGTTTTCCGTGCCACCGCTATTGTCGGCCCAGGGAATGGAAGGATCTGCGGCGCAAGCCACCGCAGAAGCCAGGGTGGCAGCAAACAGGGCAGTTGTTAAAACGAGTTTCATAACACACCTCACAGATAGTTAACTGCCTATAAGTTTATGACGTAATTATTTTCAATGTATCTATAAGATGTGCCGATTTATTAACGCAGACACAGTTCTAAACATCGGGCATAAAAAAAGCGGCTCTCAGAGCCGCTTTTACATTTTGCCGGAAAGAAAAACTTACTTTTTCTTCGCTTTCGCGTTCGGCAGGTCGGTAATGCTACCTTCGAACACTTCTGCCGCCAGGCCAACGGACTCGTGCAGAGTCGGGTGCGCGTGGATGGTCAGAGCGATGTCTTCTGCATCACAACCCATTTCGATAGCCAGGCCGATTTCACCCAGCAGCTCGCCGCCGTTGGTGCCGACAATCGCGCCGCCGATAACACGGTGGGTCTCTTTGTCGAAGATCAGTTTGGTCATACCGTCTGCGCAATCTGAAGCGATCGCACGACCAGAAGCTGCCCACGGGAAGGTGGCAGTTTCATAGCTGATGCCTTTCTCTTTCGCTTCTTTCTCGGTCAGGCCAACCCAGGCAACTTCTGGCTCGGTGTAGGCGATTGACGGGATCACTTTCGGGTCGAAGTAGTGCTTCAGACCGGAGATAACTTCGGCGGCAACGTGACCTTCGTGAACACCTTTGTGCGCCAGCATCGGCTGACCGACGATATCGCCGATAGCGAAGATGTGCGGCACGTTGGTACGCAGCTGCTTGTCAACACGGATAAAGCCGCGTTCGTCAACTTCAACGCCCGCTTTGCCTGCGTCGAGGTTTTTACCGTTCGGTACGCGACCGATAGCAACCAGCACCGCGTCATAACGCTGTGCTTCAGCCGGGGCTTTTTTGCCTTCCATGGAAACATAGATACCGTCTTCTTTTGCTTCAACGGCAGTCACTTTGGTTTCCAGCATCAGGTTGAATTTCTTGCTGATGCGTTTGGTGAAGACTTTAACCACGTCTTTGTCGGCAGCCGGGATCACCTGGTCGAACATTTCAACCACGTCGATCTCTGAACCCAGCGCATGGTACACGGTGCCCATTTCCAGACCGATGATACCGCCACCCATAACCAGCATACGCTTCGGTACGGATTTCAGCTCCAGCGCATCGGTGGAGTCCCATACGCGCGGATCTTCGTGCGGAATGAACGGCAGCTGAATCGGACGGGAACCTGCGGCGATGATCGCATTGTCGAAGTTAATCACGGTTTTACCGTTTTCACCTTCCACTTCCAGGGTGTTAGCGCCGGTGAATTTACCCAGACCGTTAACCACCTTCACTTTACGACCTTTGGCCATGCCAGCCAGACCACCGGTCAGCTGAGTGATGACTTTTTCTTTCCAGGTGCGGATCTTGTCAATGTCGGTTTTCGGTTCGCCAAAAACGATGCCGTGCTCGGCCAGCGCTTTCGCTTCTTCGATAACTTTAGCAACGTGCAGCAGTGCTTTAGAAGGGATACAGCCGACGTTCAGGCAAACACCGCCGAGGGTGCTGTAACGTTCTACGATGACGGTCTCCAGACCTAAATCAGCGCAACGGAAGGCAGCAGAATAGCCTGCAGGACCTGCCCCAAGTACCACGACCTGAGTTTTAATTTCAGTACTCATCATGACCTCTGTAGTTTGTATCCGGCGGGTCTGACGCTATTGTTATACACTTCATCCTTCAAGCCGCCTCTGCGTTGGCTGCGCTCGCTCACCCCGGTTACGTACCGCTTGTACGCTCCAGGGATTCACTCCCTTGCCGCCTTGACGCAACTCGAATTTTTTTGTGTAAATTACGCCCATGTCCACCGGGACGTTCTATCCGCCTGCATTTTACAAAATTGTTAACAATTTTGAAACAACAAACGGCAAACGATTTTGTCCTTTGTTGCTGATAACCCCGAAACGAAGACAAGATTACCAGAAAAAAGCCGGCCGTCAGGCCGGCTTTTCGCTTACATCACCAGGCGGCGAATATCGCTCAGCATGTTGTTGATGATGGTGATAAAGCGCGCACCATCAGCACCATCGATCACGCGGTGGTCGAAGGACAGAGAGATAGGCATCATCAGACGCGGTACAAACTCTTTACCATTCCACACCGGTTCCATCGCGGATTTAGACACCCCGAGGATCGCCACTTCCGGCGCGTTGACAATCGGCGCGAAGTGGGTTGTCCCCAGGCCACCGATGCTGGAGATGGTGAAGCAACCGCCCTGCATTTCGCCCGCAGTCAGCTTACCATCACGCGCTTTCTTAGAGATAACCGTCAGTTCACGAGACAGCTCGGTAATGCTCTTCTTGTTCACATCTTTAAAGACCGGAACAACCAGACCATTCGGCGTATCAACCGCCACCCCGATGTTGATGTATTTCTTCAGCGTCAGACGCTGTGCATCTTCGGACAGCGAGCTGTTGAAGCGTGGCATCTGCTCAAGCGCAGCGGCAACCGCTTTCATGATGAAGACAACCGGGGTGAATTTCACGTCCAGCTTGCGCTTCTCAGCTTCAGCATTCTGCTGCTTACGGAAGGCTTCCAGATCGGTGATATCGGTTTTATCGAAGTGCGTAACGTGCGGGATCATTACCCAGTTACGGCTCAGGTTCGCACCAGAGATTTTCTGGATACGGCCCAGCTCAACTTCTTCCACTTCACCAAACTTGCTGAAGTCCACTTTCGGCCACGGCAGCATGCCCGGCAGACCACCACCGGCGGCAGCGGCAGGCGCAGCTTCAGCGCGTTTCACCGCGTCTTTCACGTAAGCCTGAACGTCTTCGCGCAGGATACGGCCTTTACGACCGGAGCCTTTCACTTTCGCCAGGTTGACGCCGAATTCGCGCGCCAGACGACGAATCAGCGGCGTCGCATGAACGTAAGCGTCGTTTTCAGCAAACTCAGATTTGCCTTCCGCTTTCGCCGCAGGAGCGGCGGCCGGTTTAGCCTTCTCTGCCGGAGCGGCAGCCGGTGCCGGAGCAGCAGCCGGAGCTGCGGCAGGCGCAGCGCCTTCCACTTCGAAGACCATAATCAGAGAACCGGTAGAGACTTTGTCGCCGGTGCTGATTTTGATTTCTTTTACGGTGCCTGCAAACGGTGCCGGCACTTCCATAGAAGCCTTGTCGCCTTCTACGGTGATCAGGGACTGTTCAGCGGCAACTTTGTCGCCCACTTTTACCATCACTTCGGTGACTTCGACTTCATCACCGCCGATGTCCGGTACGTGAACGTCTTTCGCGCCAGTTGCTGCTGCCGGTGCCGCGGCAGCGGCCGGAGCGGCTGCCTGTGCCGGGGCCGCAGCAGGTGCTGCGCCAGCCACTTCGAAGACCATGATCAGCGAGCCGGTAGACACTTTGTCGCCGGTGTTGATTTTGATCTCTTTCACGGTACCCGCGAACGGCGCCGGAACTTCCATAGAGGCTTTATCGCCTTCTACGGTGATCAGGGACTGTTCAGCCGCAACGGTATCGCCCACTTTAACCATGATCTCGGTGACTTCAACTTCGTCGCCGCCGATATCCGGTACGTGAACGTCTTTTGCCGCCGCTGCAGCAGGTGCTGCTGCCGGGGCCGCTTCTTTCTTCTCTTCTGCCTTGGCAGGTGCAGCATCAGCTGCACCGTCGGCGGAATCGAAAATCATGATCAGTTTGCCGGTCTCAGTTTTGTCGCCGACAGAGACTTTGATCTCTTTTACGACGCCAGCCTGCGGAGACGGGACTTCCATAGAAGCTTTATCGCCTTCTACAGTGATCAGCGACTGTTCGGCTTCAACTTTGTCGCCTACTTTGACCAGGATCTCGGTGATTTCAACTTCATCAGCCCCGATGTCCGGTACATTGATTTCGATAGCCATTATTCTTTTACCTCTTACGCCAGACGCGGGTTAACTTTTTCTGCATCGATGTTGAATTTGATGATGGCATCTGCCACCACTTTCTTATCGATTTCGCCACGTTTAGCCAGTTCGCCCAGTGCCGCTACCACCACATAAGAAGCATCAACTTCGAAGTGGTGACGCAGGTTCTCACGGCTGTCGGAACGTCCGAAGCCATCAGTACCCAGCACGCGGTAGTCGTCAGCCGGTACATAAGTACGGACCTGCTCGGCGAACAGTTTCATATAGTCGGTTGATGCTACAGCCGGAGCGTCGTTCATCACCTGAGCGATGTACGGAACGCGCGGAGTTTCCAGCGGGTGCAGCATGTTCCAGCGCTCACAGTCCTGACCATCACGGGCCAGTTCGGTGAAGGAGGTGACGGAGTACACGTCAGAGCCCACGCCGTAGTCTTTCGCCAGGATCTGCGCTGCTTCACGAACGTGACGCAGGATAGAACCGGAGCCCAGCAGCTGAACTTTACCTTTGCTACCTTCAACGGTTTCGAGTTTATAGATACCTTTACGGATACCTTCCTCGGCGCCTGCTGGCATCGCCGGCATGTGGTAGTTTTCGTTCAGCGTGGTGATGTAGTAGTAAACGTTCTCTTGTTTCTCACCGTACATACGCTCCAGACCATCGTGCATGATGACCGCAACTTCGTACGCGTAAGACGGATCGTAAGAGATACAGTTCGGAATAGTCAGAGACTGAATATGGCTGTGGCCATCTTCGTGCTGCAGACCTTCACCGTTCAGCGTGGTACGACCGGAAGTCCCGCCGACCAGGAAGCCGCGAGCCTGCTGATCGCCAGCCTGCCAGCACAGGTCGCCGATACGCTGGAACCCGAACATGGAGTAGTAAATGTAGAACGGGATCATCGGCAGGTTGTTGGTGCTGTAAGACGTTGCCGCCGCCAGCCAGGATGCGCCTGCGCCCAGTTCGTTGATCCCTTCCTGCAGGATCTGACCTTTTTCGTCTTCTTTGTAGTAAGCAACCTGCTCACGGTCCTGCGGGGTGTACTGCTGGCCGTTCGGGCTGTAGATACCAATCTGACGGAACAGGCCTTCCATACCAAAGGTACGCGCTTCATCGGCGATGATCGGCACGAGGCGGTCTTTGATGGACTTGTTCTTCAGCATCACGTTCAGGGCACGAACGAACGCGATAGTGGTAGAAATTTCTTTGTTCTGCTCTTCCAGCAGCGGAGCAAAATCTTCCAGGGTCGGCAGCTCCAGCTTCTCATCGAAGTTCGGCTGACGGCTCGGCAGATAGCCGTGCAGTTTCTGACGCTGAGCGTGCAGATAGGTATGCTCTTCGGAGCCTTCCGGGAAGGTCACGTACGGCAGTTTTTCGATATCCGCATCGGCAACCGGAACATTGAAACGATCGCGAACATAGCGAACGCCGTCCATGTTCATTTTCTTCACCTGGTGAGCGATGTTTTTACCTTCAGCGGTATCGCCCATGCCATACCCTTTAATGGTATGTGCCAGGATAACGGTCGCTTTGCCTTTGGTCTCCTGCGCTTTTTTCAGTGCAGCAAAGACTTTCTTCGGATCGTGACCACCGCGGTTCAGAGCCCAGATCTGCTCGTCAGTCCAGTCGGCAACCAGCGCGGCGGTTTCCGGATATTTACCGAAGAAGTGCTCGCGAACGTACGCGCCATCTTTGGATTTGAAGGTCTGGTAGTCACCGTCAACGGTTTCGTTCATCAGCTGAATCAGCTTACCGCTGGTGTCTTTACGCAGCAGCTCATCCCAACGACCGCCCCAGATAACCTTGATAACGTTCCAGCCGGCACCGGCGAAGATACCTTCCAGCTCGTTAATGATTTTGCCGTTACCGGTGACCGGGCCGTCCAGACGCTGCAGGTTGCAGTTGATGACGAAGACCAGGTTATCCAGTTTTTCACGGGTCGCGATGGTGATAGCGCCTTTAGATTCCGGCTCGTCCATCTCGCCGTCGCCCAGGAAGGCATAAACGGTTTGTTTAGAGGTGTCTTTCAGACCGCGGTGTTCCAGATACTTGAGGAATTTCGCCTGATAGATAGCGCCGATTGGGCCCAGACCCATGGAGACGGTCGGGAACTGCCAGAATTCCGGCATCAGTTTCGGGTGCGGATAAGAGGACAGACCGTTACCGTGAACTTCCTGACGGAAGTTGTTCATCTGCTCTTCGGTCAGACGGCCTTCGAGGAACGCACGAGCGTATACGCCCGGAGAAATGTGGCCCTGGAAGTAAACCAGGTCGCCGCCATCCTGCTCGTTGCGCGCACGGAAGAAGTGGTTAAAGCACACTTCATAGAACGTTGCGGAGGACTGGAAGGAAGCCATGTGGCCACCCAGTTCCAGATCTTTTTTCGATGCGCGCAGAACGGTCATGATGGCGTTCCAACGAATCGCAGAACGAATTCGACGTTCCAGATCCAGATTCCCCGGATATTCCGGTTCGTCTTCAACGGCAATAGTGTTGACGTAACTGCCTGTAGATGTGCCAGCAGCAACCTTCACCCCGCCTTTGCGGGCTTCAGAAAGGAGTTGGTCAATCAGATACTGAGCACGCTCAACACCTTCTTCACGGATGACCGATTCGATCGCCTGTAGCCAGTCGCGAGTTTCGATCGGATCCACGTCATTTGGTAAACGTTCTGACATGGGGGGTATTCCTTATCTATCTAATCGTTGATTAATCTGGAACCTGTCCCATTGCACTCTTTGTTCTTCATACTTCCGGCTGTATCTTTGTTGGCTGCGCTTCCTCATCCCTGTCACATAGTTCACTATGCTCCAGGGAATTCGCGCGCTTGCCGCCGCGATACATCCAAAATTATTTTGAACAACTAAAAGTGCAATAAGACAGGTTCTGCGTTTAGTTGCCGCGCTCTAAAAATGGCGCTTAAGAACCGGAGTTCTCATCTTTCCGTTGCTGTAAACGACGCAGTGAGCGTTCTCGACGACTCTCCTCACGGCTACGATCCAGCAAAATTTCTTCAATGAACGCCAGGTGTCGATGCGACGCTTCACGCGCCTGCTCCGGCTCTCCGGCGATTATCGCCTCGAAAATACGAGTGCGATGATTGCTGACCTGCGGAAGCATCTCCCGACGGGCATACAACAATTCAAAGTTCTGACGAACGTTTTGCGCGAGCATCGGCTCCATGCAGCGTAGCAGATGGAGCAGCACGACATTGTGCGCCGCTTCGGTGACGGCAATTTGATACTGGACGACGGCGTCAGATTCGGCGTCAAGGTCGCCAGACTGCTGAGCCCGTTCGATAGCCTGATGCAGCTCGCGAATACGTTCGCGGTCAGCATCATTGCTGCGTAGCGCCGCGTAATAAGCCGCGATGCCTTCCAGCGCGTGGCGGGTTTCCAGCAGATCAAATTGGGATTCAGGGTGATCGGACAGTAGCTCGACCAGCGGGTCGCTGAAGCTCTGCCACAGGCTGCTCTGTACAAAAGTTCCACCGCCCTGGCGACGAAGCAACAAGCCCTTGGCTTCGAGGCGTTGAATCGCCTCACGCAGCGAGGGGCGGGAAACGTCGAACTGTTTGGCCAGTTCGCGTTCAGGCGGGAGTTTTTCACCGGGGCGTAAGGTCCCCTCAAGGATTAAAAACTCAAGCTGCTGCTCTATCACATCAGATAGTTTTGGTTGGCGGATTTTGCTGTAGGCCATATTCCCTGTCTCTGCCATTAGCCCGTAGTCAATTGGTCTTACCAATTCGCAGTTCGTAGCGGTAAAGTAACAAAGTATTCACCTTCTGTCCATACAGGTTTTGATTGAAATCAGGAAACCACGCACATTTTAACAACCTTACAGAAATAACATTTCAGAATTGTAACTTCACACAAATGATGTGTTTACCCCATAAGAGGTAGCGTTAACGTTTATGAAACGAAAAATTAGGCTATCTGAACCGATTCAACTCAGCAAAACTCAATTAATTATTCATAAATAGTGAATATTCAACCACCTCAGGCGAATTGCTTTCACCGGCCTGCTATTTACAAATGGTTTCTTTTTGCTCGCTTCGTCATCATCCCTTCATAAAGCAGGTGCATTCACCCGCGCTTATCACTATTCTCGGTGAGACGAAAGGCCTTTTGGTGTTTTTATGTTTCGCCTTCCGTAAAGAAATCAATACGAAAACGGAATTTCGCAATTACACCACACAACAATATGTAAGCTGAATCAATCAGGACAGAGCTGACCAAAACGCCCTTGAATTTAGATAGCTATGCTATCTGGCAGGGACAGACAACGAAGCAGTAGCCTGAAGGACGACGCGTATAAACATAATAACCACACACGAGGTTTCATGATGGAAGGTCAACAGCATGGCGATCGGCTCAAGCGCGGCCTGAAAAACCGCCATATTCAGCTTATTGCTCTGGGCGGCGCTATCGGCACCGGCCTGTTTCTGGGCAGTGCATCCGTTATTCAGTCCGCCGGCCCCGGGATTATTCTGGGCTATGCGATCGCCGGTTTTATCGCCTTCCTGATCATGCGTCAGCTGGGTGAGATGGTCGTAGAAGAGCCGGTGGCAGGTTCATTCAGTCATTTTGCGTATAAATACTGGGGCGGTTTTGCCGGCTTTGCTTCCGGTTGGAACTACTGGGTACTGTACGTTCTGGTGGCCATGGCCGAGTTGACCGCCGTCGGGAAATATATTCAGTTCTGGTGGCCCGAAATCCCAACCTGGGTGTCCGCTGCGGTGTTCTTTATTGCCATCAATGCTATTAACCTGACCAACGTGAAAGTGTTTGGTGAAATGGAGTTCTGGTTCGCCATTATTAAAGTGGTGGCCGTTGTGGCGATGATTCTGTTTGGCGGCTGGCTGCTGTTCAGCGGCAACGGCGGCCCGCAGGCAACCGTACGCAACCTGTGGGACCAGGGCGGGTTCCTGCCGCATGGCTTCACCGGGCTGGTGATGATGATGGCGATTATCATGTTCTCATTTGGTGGTCTGGAGCTGGTCGGGATCACGGCTGCTGAAGCGGATAATCCGGAACAGAGCATCCCGAAAGCCACCAACCAGGTTATCTACCGTATCCTGATTTTCTATGTGGGCTCGCTGGCCGTTCTGCTTTCACTGCTGCCGTGGACGCGCGTCACCGCAGACACCAGTCCGTTCGTGCTGATCTTCCACGAGCTGGGTGATACCTTTGTGGCCAACGCCCTGAACGTCGTGGTGCTGACCGCTGCGCTGTCCGTGTATAACAGCTGCGTATACTGCAACAGCCGCATGTTGTTCGGTCTGGCCCAGCAGGGGAACGCCCCGAAAGCGCTGATGAGCGTTGATAAGCGCGGCGTGCCGGTCAATACCATTCTGGTCTCTGCCGTGGTCACCGCGCTGTGCGTCCTGATTAACTACTTCGCACCGGAGTCGGCCTTTGGCCTGCTCATGGCGCTGGTGGTCTCCGCGCTGGTGATTAACTGGGCGATGATTAGCCTGGCGCATATGAAGTTCCGTCGCGCTAAGCAGCAGCAGGGCGTGGTTTCACGCTTCCCGGCGCTGTTTTACCCGGTCGGCAACTGGGTCTGCCTGCTGTTCATGGTGGCGGTGCTGGTGATTATGCTGATGACGCCGGGCATGGCGATTTCCGTTTACCTGATCCCGGTATGGATTGCGATTCTGGGTATCGGCTATCTGTTTAAACAGAAAAGCGCCAGCGCACTAAAAGCACAATAATACATCTCACTATTCTGTGCCCGTCCCGTCATGGCGGGCACAGAGCATTGTTATCTGGTTCACACTTTCCCTTCCACAGTCGTTTTATCCATATCGTCGACCTGATACTGCAACGCATTTATCGGTGATTGCGCAAATAATTCTCTCCATACCGCAACGGGGAGATCTCCAGATGGCAGGCAATAAACTTTCAGTGAGAGAAAAGATTGGCTATGGGATGGGCGATGCCGGATGCAACATCATATTTGGCGCCATCATGCTGTTTGTTAACTACTTTTACACCGATATTTTTGGCCTCGCGCCAGCGTTAGTGGGCGTTTTGCTACTCTCCGTACGCGTCATCGATGCTGTGACCGACCCGATCATGGGCGCCATGGCCGATCGTACGCGCAGTAAATATGGCCGCTTCCGTCCGTGGCTGCTGTGGATGGCCTTCCCCTACGCGCTGTTCAGCGTCCTGATGTTCACCACGCCGGAATGGACCTATCACAGCAAAGTTATCTATGCCTTCGTCACCTACTTCCTGCTCTCGCTGACCTATACCGCGATTAACATTCCCTACTGCTCGTTAGGCAGCGTGATTACTAACGATCCGCAGGAGCGCGTCGCCTGCCAGTCGTATCGTTTTGTTATGGTCGGTATTGCCACGCTGCTGCTGTCGCTGACGCTGCTGCCGATGGCCGACTGGTTCGGTGGCGCTGATAAAGCCAAAGGTTATCAGATGGCGATGACCGTACTGGCTGCAATTGGTATGTGTATGTTTTTATTCTGCTTCGCCACCGTCCGTGAACGCGTGCGCCCGGCGGTGCAGACCCATGATGAACTGAAGCAAGACTTTAAGGACGTCTGGAAAAACGATCAGTGGGTTCGCATCCTGCTGTTAACGCTGTGCAACGTCTGCCCCGGGTTTATCCGCATGGCCGCCACCATGTACTACGTGACCTGGGTCATGCAGCAAAGCACCCACTTTGCGACGCTGTTTATCAGCCTCGGCGTCGTCGGGATGATGATCGGCAGTATGCTGGCAAAAGTGCTGACCGATCGCTGGTGTAAGCTGCAGGTCTTCTTCTGGACCAATATCGCCCTGGCGATTTTCTCCTGCGCGTTCTACTTCTTTGACCCACATGCCACCATGATGATTATGGTGCTCTACTTCCTGCTCAACATCCTGCATCAGATCCCGTCGCCGCTGCACTGGTCCCTGATGGCTGACGTCGATGATTACGGCGAGTGGAAAACCGGCAAACGCATCACCGGGATCAGCTTCTCCGGTAATCTTTTCTTCCTGAAAGTCGGGCTGGCGGTAGCGGGCGCGATGGTCGGTTTCCTGCTCTCCTGGTACGGTTACGATGCCGGTGCTAAAGAGCAGAGCGCCTCGGCGGTAAACGGTATCGTGCTGCTGTTCAGCATCATTCCGGGTATTGGCTACCTGATTACCGCAGGCGTCGTGCGGATGCTGAAGGTCAACCGCGAGTTTATGTGCAAAATCCAGGCGGACCTGGAAAAACGTCGCGCTAACTATGAGGAACTCAATACCTGGCAGGATCTCAAAACCAGTGAACACATAAGGAAAGCTTGATGAGCAACTGGCCTAATCCGTTTATTGAACAACGCGCGGACCCCTATATTCTGCGCCATCAGGATCACTACTATTTTATCGCCTCGGTCCCGGAATATGACCGGCTGGAGATTCGTCGCGCGGCGACGCTGGAAGGCCTGCGCGAAGCGCCGCCGGTGGTGGTCTGGCGTAAACCGGAGAGCGGCCCGATGAGTCAGCTCATCTGGGCACCGGAACTGCATGAAATTGACGGGAAATGGTATATCTATTTTGCCGCCGCTCACACCCACGACCTGGACCAACTCGGGATGTTCCAGCACCGGATGTTTGTCCTCGAATGTGCCGACAGCGACCCGCTCAGCGGCCAGTGGGTTGAAAAAGGTCAGGTAAAAACGCCCTTCGATACCTTTGCGCTGGATGCCACCACCTTTCAGCATCAGGGCAGGCGGTGGTATCTGTGGGCGCAGAAAGCCCCACATATTGCAGGCAATTCCAACCTCTATCTGGCGGAGCTGGCAAACCCATGGACGCTAAAAGGTGAGCCTGTAATGCTGAGCAAACCGGAGTTTGACTGGGAATGTCGTGGTTTTCGGGTCAATGAAGGCCCGGCGGTTCTGGTTCACGGGGAGCAGCTGTTTGTCAGCTATTCCGCCAGCGCGACCGATGAAAACTACTGCATGGGACTCTTGTGGATAGACCTGCTGGCCGACCCGCTGCGCCCGGAGAACTGGCATAAATCGCCGGAACCCGTATTTCGCACCAGCGATGAGAATCATCAGTATGGCCCCGGCCACAACGGTTTTACGCAAACGCCGGAAGGGGAAGATGTGCTGGTCTACCATGCGCGGAACTATACCGGGATTGAAGGCGATCCGCTGTACGATCCGAATCGCCATACGCGGCTCAAGCGGGTTCGCTGGCAAGAAAACGGGATGCCTGACTTCGGCATCCCGCCTGCCGATACGTATTGATCCCCTCCCCCGCCCGGCGGCGGGCGGGGCTTAAATCAAGGTACCGTAAATGGTGAGTAGCGCCATGATAACGACCACCACCAGCGACGTTTTTTTGGCCATTGAGACCGCCGCTTTAGGGGTCTCGACCTTATCCACATGCGGCTCGCGCGCCAGCGAAAACTGAGCCAGTCGGGTCAGAACCTGGTACTGCGACGAGTGACGATCGCCCAAAGAAGCAAACCAGGCCGGCAACGCCCTTTCACCGTGCCCCACCAGCGCATAGACCACGCCGACCAGACGCACCGGCAGCCAGTCCACCACGTGCAGAATGGCATCAATCCCCGACTGTAGGCGATGGCGCGGCGTCTGATAACGTGCCAGCCACGTCTGCCAGGCGCGCAGCACACAGTAGCCAATCAGCGTAATGGGTCCCCATGGCCCGCCAACCACAAACCAGAACAGCGGAGCCAGGTAGTAGCGGTAGTTAATCCACAGCAGGGCATTTTGCAGTTCGCTCAGAAACTCGCGGTCGTCACAGCCTGGCGGCACGCCGTGAATCAGCGTCAGCTCACTGGCCATTGCGTCGCAGGCATGACGATCGTTGCGTGATGCGGCTTTCAGATACGCATGATAGTGCAGCCGTACCCTGCCCGCGCCAATACACAGCAGGCCGAGCAAGATCCAGAAGACCAGCAGCGGGACGTTAAACAGCACCCCGTGCAGCACGCGCTGAATAAGATAGACCACCGCCATGGCCAGCGCCGTCATCAACAGGGTCGCAGGGAGTGAAAAGTGTTTTACCCGGCGAAACAGCACTTCCAGGCGGTGATCGAGCTGCCAGTGCTCACCCAGCTTAAACAGCCGCTCAGCGATGAGAACCAGCAGCGTAGTAAACAACGTCATGGCATCTCCTTTTCTGACGAAGCGGCCAGCAGGCCGCGAAATTTTGCCCAGTCAAAAGCCGGACCGGGATCCGTTTTTCGGACTGGCGCAATATCGCTGTGGCCAGTCATATGGTGTGCGATGGCCGGGTACAAAGCGATTAGCTGCCGCGTCACCGCCACCAGCTGCTGGTACTGCGCATCGGTATAGGCCAGCGTGTCGGTTCCTTCCAGCTCAATGCCGATAGAGAAATCATTGCAGCGTTCACGCCCCTGATAGCTGGATACCCCCGCGTGCCACGCGCGCTTATCAAAGGGAACATACTGCACAATTTCGCCATCGCGACGAATAAGACAATGCGCTGAAACGCGCAGGTGCGCGATTTCCGCAAAGAAAGGATGAGCGTTGGGATCGAGCGTACCGGTGAATAAAGCATCGATCCACGGGCCGCCAAATTCCCCCGGCGGCAGACTAATATTATGCACCACCAGTAAGGAAGGGGCTTCATCATCCGGGCGGCAATCATGGTGCGGCGAAGGAACCCGACGCGCATCCACCAGCCATCCCCCATTCAACTGCATGCGGAATCTCCTTTCGCTAACTCATGCTCCCGGGCCGCCCGTGGCCCAAAGGATGCTGATTATCATACACAAAATCGTTCAGCCTGCAGCCCAGCGACCCACAAATCATCGCTGAAAAGCAGAGACATAGCCGATACAGCGGTGCCCCGAAGCGCGAAGTCTGTATGGTGTAGAAACGCTGTTCAGGTTAGCATGTTTCCCACTGCTGAATCTTATCTATCTGGAGCTTTATCATGTCGCCTCGTCGCTACAATCCCGACCGCCGCCGTGACGCGCTGCTGGAACGCATTAACCTGGATATCACCGATGCCGTCGCCCAATCCCTGCGGGAAGATCTGGGTGGCGAGGTCAATGCCAACAACGATATTAGCGCCCAATTATTGCCGGAAGACGCACGCTCACATGCGGTCATTATTACGCGCGAAGACGGCGTATTTTGCGGTAAGCGCTGGGTGGAAGAGGTCTTCATTCAACTGGCTGGCGACGATGTCAGCATCACCTGGCACGTCGAAGATGGCGATCTCATCAAAGCGGACCAGCCGCTGTTTGAGCTGGAGGGGCCTTCCCGGCTGCTGCTGACCGGTGAACGTACTGCGCTGAATTTCGTGCAGACCCTGTCCGGGGTCTCCAGCGAAGTACATCGTTACGTGGAGCTGCTGGCAGGAACCAAAACCCAGCTGCTCGACACGCGTAAAACGCTGCCAGGCCTGCGCACCGCACTGAAATATGCCGTACTGTGCGGCGGCGGCGCCAACCACCGTCTGGGTTTATTCGACGCCTTCCTGATTAAAGAAAACCACATTATTGCCTCAGGCTCAGTGCGTCAGGCGGTGGAAAAAGCTTTCTGGCTGCACCCGGACGTTCCGGTGGAAGTGGAAGTGGAATCGCTTGATGAACTGGACGAAGCGCTTAAAGCCGGCGCGGATATCATTATGCTCGATAATTTCACTACCGACCTGATGCGTGAAGCGGTGAAGCGGACCAACGGCAAGGCGGCGCTGGAAGTGTCCGGCAACGTCACGTTTAAAACCATCCGCGAATTTGCCGAAACCGGCGTTGATTACATCTCCGTGGGCGCCCTGACCAAGCACGTACACGCCCTGGACCTCTCCATGCGTTTTCGCTGATCGCCCGCCCCGGGGCCGACAATGCGCCGGGGCGTTCTTTTGCGAGACAGCAAGCATCTCTGACTCTCCTGCGTGCAAGAACACCAGAAAATCTGGAAGGTTGTTTCCCACCTCTTCATTTGCCATTCGCCGCTGCCCCTCAAGCGCGTCACAGTGCTTCCTTAACCACAAGGAGCATATATGGACAGACAACGCGGATTTACCCTGATCGAGCTGATGGTGGTCATCGGCATTATCGCCATTCTGAGCGCTATCGGTATTCCGGCTTATCAGAACTACCTGCGCAAAGCGGCCCTGACCGACATGCTGCAAACCTTTGTCCCGTACCGCACGGCCATTGAACTATGCGCGCTCGAACACGGCGGGCTGACAAGCTGTGACGCCGGCGCCAACGGCATCCCTTCTCCAGCGACCACGCGCTACGTCGCCACCATGAGCGTCGCGAGAGGTATTGTCACGCTGAACGGACAAGAAAGCCTGAACGGACTGAGCGTCACCCTGACGCCGTCCTGGGACAACGCAAGCGGTATCACCGGCTGGCAGCGCATCTGCAACATAGCCAGCAACAGCGCACTCCAGCAGGCCTGTGAAGATGTGTTTCGCATAAACTGAGGCCGCCACGATGAAAACCGATCGCTTAATCTCCCTTTGCCAGCGCCATCAGGCGCTGCTGTTGAACAGCGATGAGCAAACCATCGCTATCGCGGTTGTCGATGCTCCTACGCCTGAACTGATGGAGGCGCTGCGTTTCGCTACGCAGAAACGAATCGATATCGAATGCTGGAGCCAGGAGCAGATGCATAAGCGTCAGCAGGCGGCAGCCCACGACTCGCCCCCTGCCCACAGCGATACCGCGACCGATGTTATCGGGCAGGTCCAGCAGATCCTTGAGCAAGCGCTACGCCAGCGGGCTTCCGACATTCATTTTGAACCCGAAGAAAATCACCTGCGCATTCGCCTGCGTGTGGATGGCGTGCTCCATGCACTTTCACCCCTTCCTCCTGAACGCGCAGCCCCGGTTGCCGCGCGGCTCAAAGTGCTCGGCAACCTGGACATCGCCGAGCATCGCCTGCCACAGGATGGCCAGTTTACCCTGTCCCTTGCCGGTCGACCGGTCTCTTTCCGTATTGCCACGCTTCCCTGTCGCCACGGGGAGAAAATCGTGCTGCGTTTACTGCATCAGGTCGAGCAGGCACTCGAGCTGGGGGCGCTGGGACTTTCGTCAGACCAGCTTAATGCGTTTCGCTCGGCCCTCGACCAGCCGCAGGGACTGCTGCTGGTTACCGGCCCAACCGGTAGCGGTAAAACCGTTACCCTTTATAGCGCGCTGCAAACCAGAAACCACGATGCGGTCAATATTTGTAGCGTGGAAGATCCGCTGGAGATGCCGATAGCCGGAATGAACCAGACACAAATCAACCCCCGCGCCGGGCTGACCTTTCAAAGCGTTTTGCGCGCGCTGTTACGCCAGGATCCTGACATTGTGATGGTCGGGGAAATTCGCGATGCGGAGACCGCAGAGATTGCGATTAAAGCGGCGCAAACCGGGCATCTGGTCCTCTCGACGCTGCACACCAACTCCACCAGTGAAACCCTCACCCGCCTACAGCAAATGGGCGTTGCCGGCTGGATGCTCTCTTCTGCACTGTCTCTGGTTATCGCTCAACGCCTGGTGCGTAAACTGTGCGTCCACTGCCGCCGTGAAACCGGGAAGACGATGGATATACCGCGCCGCCTGTGGCCCCGACCTCTCCCGCGCTGGCAGGCCGTAGGCTGTCAGCATTGCTATCACGGCTACTATGGTCGCCAGGCACTATTTGAGCTATTGCCGGTGAATGCCCCGCTACGTCAAGCGATTGCCCGTGGCCTGAGCGCTCTGGAAATCGAATCTCTGGCACGCGAAGCGGGAATGATGACGTTGTTTGAAAGCGGCTGTCTGGCGGTCGAGCAAGGGCTGACCAACCTTGAAGAAATCATCCGCGTACTGGGGATCCCTCATGACCGCTAACCGTCTCTGGCGCTGGCAAGGCGTGGATATGCAGGGCCAATTTTGTCAGGGGACACAGTGGAACCCTGGCCGACTGGAAGTATTCCAGGCGCTTCAGCATGAACGCATTATTCCACTGGCCATTCGCCGCTGTGCGATCAAAAACACGCTCTGGCATCCGCGCTATGGCAGTCAGGTTGTTCGCCAACTGGCGGTGCTCCTTCAGGCCGGGCTTTCTTTAGCTGAAGGGCTCGAGCTGCTGGCACAGCAGCAACCGAGCGCGCAATGGCAGGCGCTGTTACGCACACTGGCTCAGGATCTGGCGCAAGGGGTCTCGCTTTCTGCCGCGCTGGAAAAGTGGCCTCAGGCCTTTGCACCGCTTAGTCTGGCGATGATTCGTACCGGCGAACTCACCGGTAAACTGGATTTTTGTTGTCTTCAGCTGGCGCGCCAGCAGCAGGAACAGCAGCAGTTGGCGGACAAAGTGAAAAAAGCGGTGCGCTACCCGGCTGTTATTCTGGGCCTGGCCCTGATGGTGGTGGTGGCGATGCTGTGCTTCGTCCTGCCAGAGTTTGCGGCGATTTACCAAACCTTCAACACACCGCTACCGCTGCTGACGCGCCTGGTTATTCACGCCAGCGAGAGCCTTAGCTATGGCTGGCCAATGCTGATCCTGCCGATTGTGCTACCCGTAGTCCTTAACCTGATAGCCCGTCGCCGCCCGCACTGGCTGCTACAGCGACAAAAAATGCTTCACGCGCTTCCGGTGGTGGGAAAACTAAAACGCGGACAGCGGCTTAGCCAGATCTTTACCGTGCTCGCACTCACCCAGAGTGCAGGTATTAGCTTTCTGCAAGGTCTGGAAAGCGTCGAGGATACGCTGAACTGCCCGCTATGGCGCCAGCGGATCCAGCAGGCGCATCTGCACATTAGCCACGGAGTCCCCATCTGGCAGGCTCTTGAACGAAGCGGCGGTTTTACCACGCTATGCCTGCAGTTGATCCGTACCGGTGAAGCATCCGGATCGCTGGATACGATGCTGGAAAATCTCGCCCGTCATCATAGCGAGCAGACGCATTATCAGGCTGAAAACCTGGCAACGTTACTGGAGCCGGCCCTGCTGTTGATAACCGGAACAATTGTCGGTGTGCTGGTGGTGGCGATGTATTTACCCATCTTTCATCTGGGTGACGCCATTAGCGGAATGGGTGGATAAGTGCTGGCGCGAAACGCGCCAGCATCTGACATTACAGGCTGTTGAACACGCGGTTCTCTTGTTCCTGCACGCGAATGAAGGTCGTGCGCTTGGTCAGCTCTTTCAGGCGAGAGGCACCCACATAGGTGCAGGCAGAACGCAGGCCACCGAGGATATCACGAGCCGTGTTCTCTACCGGTCCACGCAGCGGCAACTTAACGGTTTTGCCTTCCGCAGCGCGATACTGCGCAACGCCGCCAACGTGGCGCGTCATGGCGGATTCGGAGCTCATGCCGTAGAACAGCATGAATTTCTCGCCGTTTTCTTCAACGACGGTACCACCGCTCTCTTCATGGCCGGCCAGCATTCCCCCCAGCATGACAAAATCTGCACCGCCGCCGAAGGCTTTCGCCACGTCACCAGGCATCGTGCAACCGCCGTCGCTGACGATCTGGCCACCCAGGCCATGCGCCGCGTCAGCACACTCGATAACGGCAGACAGCTGCGGATAACCGACGCCGGTCTTCACGCGAGTGGTACATACGGAACCCGGGCCGATGCCCACTTTCACAATATCAGCACCGGACAGAATCAGCTCTTCGCACATTTCGCCCGTAACAACGTTACCCGCAATAATGGTTTTCTGCGGCCAGGCGGCACGCGCTTTAGCGACAAACTGAACAAAATGTTCAGAATAACCATTCGCCACATCGATGCAGACGAAGCTAAGCTGCGGATTCTGAGAAAGGATCTGCTGGGTTTTTTCAAAATCGACATCCGAGGTCCCGGTGGACACCATGACGTATTTCAGCACCTCTGCGGACACCGACTGGACAAACTCCTGCCATTGTTCAACGGTATAGTGCTTGTGAACTGCGGTCAGAATACCGAAAGAGGCCAGCGCTTTCGCCATGCCAAACGTCCCGACGGTATCCATGTTAGCGGCAATGATCGGCACGCCAGACCAGGACAGGCCAGAATGTTTAAAAGTGAATTCACGTTCCAGCTGAACATCAGAACGGCTTTTGAGGGTAGAGCGTTTTGGGCGGATAAGAACGTCTTTAAAACCAAGCTTCAGATCTTCTTCGATACGCATGTACGAATTCCTGGGGTTAATTGCATTATTGTGAGAGCACAACTCCAGTGACGTTATCATACGCACGAATCATGGCTGCGCAAGACTGCGATTTTCACTTTTTTTACGCTACAATCGTATAAATTTACCTGGTGAACAGTGAATGGCGCGCTCGCAATAATTGACGCCCGGCGTATCATTTTTAACCATTTGATTTATATATACAAAACAATCCAGTATATACTGTGATGGCCTTTTATTGGCCTGTAGCCACCTTGATGGATAGCGTTCACCGGGTCGTGGTGCTTATCAAAACGGGCGCCTCTGAAGAGTAATGTGTATATGGTCAGTTCAGGATCGGAGCGTATGAGGTATACGGTAGCGTTAACAGGCGGCATTGGCAGTGGCAAAAGTACCGTGGCCGATGCATTTTCCCGGCTTGGGATTAACGTTATTGACGCTGACATTATCGCCCGCCAGGTTGTAGAACCCGGAACCACCGCGCTTCAGGCCATCGCCGCTCACTTTGGTTCACAGATGCTCAATGATGACGGCACGTTGAACCGCCGCGCTCTGCGTGAAAAAATCTTTGCTCACCCTGAGGATAAAACCTGGCTTAACGGGCTATTGCATCCGCTCATTCAGCAGGAAACTCGCCGGCAGATGCTGGCCGCGAGCTCCCCTTATCTTCTCTGGGTCGTCCCCTTACTGGTAGAAAACCGGCTGGCCGCGAATGCCGATCGCGTGCTGGTCGTTGATGTTCCAAAAGAGACGCAGATCGCGCGTACGATGCTTCGCGATCGGGTCAGTCGTGAACATGCAGAACATATTCTTGCCGCCCAGGCGACGCGCGAACAGCGCCTTGCCGTTGCGGATGATGTCATTGAAAACATGGGCCCTCCGGATGCCGTCGCATCGGATGTTGCCCGCCTGCACGAAAAGTATCTAATGCTGGCATCGCAGGCCGCCTCACAGGAAAAATCGTAATGCACACCCCCGTTCTGTTTGAACATCCACTCAACGAGAAAATGCGCACCTGGCTGCGTATTGAATTTTTGACTCAGCAATTGTCCGTTCATCCGACAATCGCCAGCTACGCCGATGCACTCCATTTTTTCCGCAACGCGGGCGATCTTTTAGATGTACTGGAACGTGGAGAGGTCAGGACGGACCTGCTAAAAGAGCTGGAGCGCCAGCAGCGGAAATTACAGTCATGGGTAGACATTCCCGGCGTCGATGGCGAACGTATTGACGCCTTGCGTCAGCAGTTGAAGCAGTGCGGCGCCACGCTGATGTCCGCGCCGCGCATCGGACAGTTCCTGCGTGAAGACCGTTTGATTGCGCTGGTACGCCAGCGTCTGAGCATTCCCGGCGGCTGCTGCAGCTTTGATTTGCCCACGCTGCATATCTGGCTGCACATGCCGCAGGCATACCGTGACGAACAGGTCGGAGTCTGGATAGCCAGCCTTGCTCCGCTGACGCAATCTCTGGTGCTTATCCTCGATCTGATTCGTAATGCCGCCCCATTCCGTAAGCAGACCAGTCTCAACGGCTTTTATCAGGACAATGGCGAAGATGCCGACCTGCTACGTCTGCGGCTGGATATTGCCAGCCAGCTCTATCCTCAAATCTCCGGCCATAAGAGCCGTTTCGCTATCCGCTTCCTGCCGCTGGATAGCGAGCTCGGGGTCGTACCTGAGCGTTTTGATTTTGAACTGGCCTGTTGTTAAGGAGAAATAATGTCAGAAGAGACGATCGTCAATTGCCCCACCTGCGGTAAATCCGTGGTCTGGAACGCACAGAGCCTGTACCGGCCCTTTTGCTCTAAACGCTGCCAGCTGATTGATCTGGGTGAATGGGCTGCAGAAGAAAAACGCATTCCCAGCGCGAGCGATCTGTCCGATAGCGATGGCTGGAGCGAGGAACAGCAACCGTGACCGATTTCCGGACAAGGCAACATCACGCCTTGTCCGGGAACGCTGATTCAGGAAGCCGCCTGCACTAATTTGGTAATAATGGGTTCATTCGCCGGCGGAAACGCCTCAGGGACTAATGCCCGTTGCGCAATCCACTGCCCGGGCTGCCCCTCTTTCCCCCACGGCTCGCCGGACCACTCTTCCACCAGCCAGAACCACAGGGTAATGTGGCGGTCCGGGAACTGATACTCCAGCTTATCAAACAGGCGGGATGAGCTTACCGTAATCCCCACCTCTTCCTGCAGTTCACGCACCAGCGCCTGTTCCGCAGATTCTCCGGCTTCAATTTTACCGCCGGGAAACTCGAGTTTATTGGCCATATGGGCATCGGCGGCTCGCTGGGTGATAAAGATCTCCCCTTGCGGATTGCGGATAATACCCACGGAAATTTGCAGTTGTTTCATCGTGATCATTCCATAAAAAAGGCGCAGATATCTGCGCCTTTATTTTCATGCTCTGAGCTTAGTTCAGACGGCCGTGGCACTGCTTATATTTTTTACCGGAACCACACGGGCAAGGATCGTTACGCCCCACTTTCCGCTCGCCGGTTTCCTCAGCCAGCGCAGCCGCGGCGGCAGTATCGTCATCCTGATGGCTAAGCTGTTGCATCTGCGCCAGACGTTCGGCTTCCTCGCGGCGCTGTTGCTCCATTGCCTCAACCTCTTCCGGCATCCGCACCTGAACCTTACTCAGTGTGCTGATCACTTCATACTTCAGTGATTCCAGCATCGCGGCAAACATGGAGAAGGACTCACGCTTGTACTCCTGCTTCGGATCTTTCTGCGCATAGCCGCGCAGATGAATACCCTGACGCAGGTAATCCATCGCCGCGAGATGCTCTTTCCACAGGGAGTCCAGAGTCTGCAGCATCACGCCCTTCTCGAAATGACGCATCATTTCGGCGCCAACAACTTCTTCTTTACGCTGATAGGTCTCAATTGCGCTCTGCAGAATACGCTCGCGCAGTGTCTCTTCATGCAGCTCCGGTTCTTTGTCCAGCCACTCTTTCAGCGGCAGCTCGAGGTCGAAGTCATTTTTCAGACGTTCCTGCAGACCTTCAACATCCCACATCTCTTCCAGAGACTGCGGCGGGATATGGGCATCGATGGTCGCTTTGAACACATCTTCGCGGATGCTGTTAATGGTTTCGCTGACATCAGAAACGTCCAGCAATTCGTTACGCTGACTGTAGATTGCGCGACGCTGATCGTTAGCAACATCATCATATTCCAGCAGTTGCTTACGAATATCAAAGTTGCGGCTTTCGACTTTACGCTGTGCGTTAGCGATGGCCTTGGTGACCCACGGGTGCTCAATCGCTTCGCCTGGTTTCATCCCCAGCTTGCGCATCATGCCGGAGACACGGTCGGAGGCAAAGATACGCATCAGGGCATCTTCCATCGACAGGTAGAAGCGAGAAGAACCGGCATCACCCTGACGACCAGAACGGCCGCGCAGCTGGTTATCGATACGACGGGATTCATGACGCTCGGTACCAATAATGTGCAGACCGCCCGCCGCCAGAACGGCATCGTGACGAACCTGCCAGTCGGCTTTAATCTGCGCGATTTGCTCCGGTGTCGGATCTTCCAGCGCAGCGACTTCAGCTTGCCAGCTCCCGCCGAGCATAATATCCGTACCACGACCAGCCATGTTGGTGGCGATGGTCACCGCTGACGGGTAACCCGCCTGGGCAACGATATCCGCTTCGCTGGCGTGGAACTTCGCGTTCAGCACGTTGTGCTTGATACCGGCCTTGGTCAGTTCATGGGAAACCACTTCCGATTTTTCAATCGAAATAGTACCGACCAGAACCGGCTGACCTGCGGCAGTGCGCTCTTTGATATCTTCGATGATCGCCTGAATTTTTTCCGCTTCGGTCATATAGACCAGATCCGCCATATCTTTACGGATCATCGGGCGGTTAGTCGGCACCACTACGGTATCCAGCTTGTAGATAGAGCTGAACTCGAAGGCTTCGGTATCTGCCGTACCGGTCATCCCCGCCAGCTTCTCATACAGACGGAAATAGTTCTGGAAGGTGATGGAGGCCAGCGTCTGGTTTTCATTCTGGATATCCACGCCTTCTTTCGCTTCAACGGCCTGGTGGAGACCATCAGACCAGCGACGCCCCTGCATCGTACGACCGGTATGCTCGTCGACGATGATCACTTCGCCATCTTTGACGATATAGTCAACGTCACGGGTGAACAGCACGTGCGCGCGCAGCGCCGCCGTCACGTGATGCATCAGCATAATATTGGACGGCGAATACAGCGATTCGCCTTCGTCCATGATCCCTTCCTGCACCAGCAGCTCTTCGATCAACACCAGACCGCGTTCGGTCAGGTTAACCTGGCGCGCTTTTTCATCAACGGAGAAGTGGCCTTCACCGGTAAAGGTGTCGGAATCTTCTTTATCCTGACGAACCAGGTGCGGGATGATTTTGTTCACGCGCTTGTACATTTCCGAGCTGTCTTCTGCCGGACCGGAAATGATCAGCGGGGTACGCGCTTCATCGATCAGAATCGAGTCCACCTCATCCACCAGCGCATAGTGCAGTTTACGCTGAACGCGCTCTTCCGGGCTGAACGCCATATTGTCGCGCAGGTAGTCAAAGCCGTATTCGTTGTTGGTACCGTAGGTAATATCCGCACCGTACGCTTCACGTTTGGCTGGCGCCGGTAAACCGGACATGTTGATCCCGACGGTCATACCGAGGAATTCAAACAGCGGACGGTTGTTTTCAGCATCACGCTGTGCCAGATAGTCGTTGACGGTAACCACGTGAACGCCTTTACCGGACAATGCATTCAGGTAGGCCGGCAGCGTTGCGGTCAACGTTTTACCTTCACCGGTACGCATTTCCGCGATGCAACGCTGGTTAAGCACCATACCGCCCAGCAGCTGGACGTCGAAGTGGCGCATACCAAATACACGTTTACTGGCTTCACGAACCACGGCAAAGGCTTCCGGGATCAGGCTCTCCAGGCTTTCGCCCTTTTCAAGGCGGGCACGAAACTCAGCGGTTTTACCTTTCAGCTCGTCATCGGAGAGCTTTTCCATCTCCGGTTCCATGGCATTGATGAGGCCAACGGTTTTGCGCATACGGCGCAGGGTACGATCGTTACGACTACCGAAAACTTTAGTTAATAATTTGATTAGCATAATAAAATCTCAAACGCCCCGCGATGCGGAGTCACAAAAAAGAATCATCCGTTTTTAGTTCAGCTGAGACGTTGAGGTCCTGCGCGAATCCCTGCCACCTGGCTAATCCAGGCCGAGACAGAAAATGCAGAATGGGACGGGGTGTAAGCCGCCTGGCGAACGATCACCGGCGGTTTGCTCTCCTGCGTCAGCAGTGCGCTGAGCGTGTCAAGTAAAGCCAGATGCTGCGCCTGGAATGGCGAAGGCTCTTCGACAACCGGCAGCGCTTGCGGCGCCATCGCAAATGAGAGATGACGAATAACCGTGCGGATCGCATGCTGATGCCAGTAATCGACGGTAAAATTCGGTCGACGGCTGGCGTCAAGCAGCGCCAGCTGGGAGAAATTGACTTTATTCGGGCTGTGGTTGCTGGCCGTGGTTTTCGTCGGCGAGGCCGTTTCGTGGCTATTGCTCAGCGCAGGCAGGCCAAAGCTAGCCGCGACCATCCCCAACAGGAGATGCGGCCAGAAATACCGTCTGCCAAACTGTCGCCAGCGCGTCAGCAATCCACTCACGTACGTTACCTTTAGTTGAAGCAACCCCAGGAAATATTTTTTGCGCCCAAATACTACCATTAATACTGCACGACAGCAGCAGGAATGACGGTTGCGACAAGGCAAAAACGTTCAATAAATCAGCGAACGAACAATGAACAGCGCCGCAGAATCAGGGCAGAACCAGCAGGGGAAGGCAAAAAAAGAAAAAAGACTGGCTCCCTGGTCGGAGAGAGTACCAGGTTACCAGTCTGTTTTACTGAATGGTCAGGCTTATGCCATAACCATTGACGGTGCGCGGAATGCCAGCGGCAGTTCTGCTTCGTCTTCGAAAGTCACGTACTCCCAGGCTTCCTGTTTTGCCAGAACAGCCTGCAGCAGTTTGTTATTCAACGCGTGACCTGATTTGAACGCCGTGAATGCACCGATGATATTGTGACCACACATAAACAGGTCACCGATCGCATCCAGCATTTTGTGGCGCACAAACTCATCTTCAAAGCGAAGACCGTCTTCGTTCAATACGCGATAATCGTCAACAACGATGGCACAATCGAAGCTGCCGCCCAGGCACAGGCCGCGGGACTGCAGATATTCGATATCACGCATAAAACCAAAAGTACGAGCGCGACTAATCTGGCGCATAAATGCATCAGCAGAGAAGTTCATCGCATAGCGCTGGCTGCTTGCATCAATCGCCGGGTGGTTAAAATCGATGGTAAAATCCAACGAAAAACCATTATACGGTTTGAATTCAGCCCATTTGTCGCCATCTTCGACCCGAACGGTCTCTTTGATGCGTACAAATTTCTTGGCACAGTTCAGTTCATCGATGCCGGCGTCCAGCAGCAGATAAACGAACGGAGCAGCGCTACCATCCATAATTGGAATTTCCGGCGCATCGACTTCAACAACGATGTTGTCAATGCCGAGGCCTGCCAGTGCGGCATTCAAGTGCTCGACAGTCGAAATCCGCACGTCATGCTCGTTCACCAGGCAAGTACAGAGCATGGTATCACGCACAGATTTGGCATCAGCCGGAAAATCAACCGGTGGATTCAAGTCGGTGCGACGATAGATGACCCCGGTATTTGCCGGCGCAGGGCGCAACGTCAGGGTGACTTTCTTGCCGGTATGCAAACCGACGCCAGTCGCCTGAACGATACGTTTAAGAGTCCTTTGTTTGATCATCGTATAATCTCGCCAAGTTACCTATCCAACCGAAGTGTACAATACATTCGGGTGGGCAGTTTAGCACAAAGAGCGCTGATGCCCAACTTCCAGCCAATTCTTAATCAGCTTGCTTACGCAGGAACGCTGGGATATCCAGATAATCCGGCTCTTTCGCAGTTTGCGGTGTATTGTCGTTCACCACCTTGGCAACCGGTTTCTGCTCTTGAGTTAACGGAGCCATACCGTGCTGCTGGTAGCGATCCATGACCGGCTGCTGAACCTGTTTGTTGGTCACCAGGGTAATTTCCGGACGCTTGTCCATACCGATACCGGTGGCCACAACGGTCACACGCAGTTCGTCGTTCATATCCGGGTCAAGGGAAGTACCGATAACCACGGTCGCATTATCCGAAGCGAAAGCACGGATAGTGTTACCCACGGTTTCGAACTCATCCAGACGCAGGTCGAAGCCGGCCGTAATGTTGACCAGAACGCCGCGCGCGCCGGAGAGATCGATATCTTCCAGCAGCGGAGAAGAGATAGCCATTTCAGCCGCTTCTTCCGCACGGTCTTCACCGCTCGCCACGCCGGAGCCCATCATCGCATAGCCCATTTCGGACATTACGGTACGCACATCCGCAAAGTCGACGTTCATCAGACCCGGACGGGTAATCAGTTCGGCGATACCCTGCACTGCGCCTTTCAGCACGTCGTTTGCTGCGCCGAAAGCGTCCAGCAGAGAGATGCCGCGGCCGAGAACCTTCAGCAGCTTGTCGTTCGGAATGGTGATCAGCGAATCCACATGCTTGGACAGCTCAGTGATCCCCTGCTCGGCGAACGCCATGCGCTTTTTGCCTTCAAAATTAAACGGCTTAGTGACCACCGCAACGGTCAGGATGCCCAGGTCCTTCGCCACTTCAGCGACGACTGGCGCTGCACCGGTACCGGTGCCGCCACCCATACCTGCCGCGATAAACACCATGTCTGCACCATCAAGAGCAGCACGCAGCGCTTCACGGTCTTCATCAGCCGCATTGCGACCGACTTCCGGGTTTGCACCGGCACCCAGACCTTTGGTAATACCGCTACCGATCTGAATTGTCTGGCCAACAGCCGTTTTACGCAGTGCCTGCGCATCGGTGTTCACCGCAAAGAATTCAACACCTTCGATGCGCTCGCGCACCATGTGCTCGACGGCATTGCCACCGCCGCCACCGACGCCGATGACTTTAATCACCGCGTCGTTGGTCAGTTCCATAGGTTCAAACATAGTTTCTCTCCGTTTTGTGCCTGTCGCCTGAGAACGCTAATTTTCTGCGTTCTCTTAAAAAATTAAAACTCTTTTCGCAGCCAGCTATTAAGTCGCTTAATCCACGAGCCAACTGATGCAGTTACGCGTTTTTCTACTTCTGCTTCACCACTGAGATGAGATTCCTTCCCGTAGTGCAGCAACCCAACCGCCGTCGAATAATACGGCTCCTGGGCATAATCCGTTAAACCGGTAATATTCAGCGGTGCGCCAATACGAACCTGCGTATGGAACACGCGCTGAGCACAGGCGGCAAGACCTTCGATTTGCGCGGCGCCGCCCGTTAAAACAATCCCTGCCGCCAGATGGTGTTTCACCCCTTGCTGGCGCAGCTGCTCTTGCAGTTGCAGAATCTCTTCATTCACCAGGTTGAGCAGCTCGGTATAACGCGGCTCAATCACCTCTGCCAGCGTCTGGCGCTGCAGACTGCGCGGCGGACGCCCGCCCACGCTCGGTACTTCGACGTTTTCGTCTTTACCGACAATAGAACCCAGCGCACAACCGTGGCGAACTTTAATCGCTTCGGCATCGCTCGGCGGCGTTCCGAAAGCGTAAGCGATGTCGCTGGTGACCACGTTGCCCGCGTACGGGATCACTTTGGTATGGCGCAGCGCACCGCCGGTATACACGGCGATATCCATTGTACCACCGCCGATGTCCACGACGCAGACACCCAGCTCACGTTCATCTTCCGTCAACACGGAATAACTGGCCGCTAAACCGGCGAAAATGAGTTGGTCCACTTTCAGGCCGCAACGTTCCACCGCTTTAACAATATTTTTCGCCATATCGTTATGGCAGGTAATCAGATGGACTTTTGCCTGCATACGTACGCCAGACAGACCCACCGGGTTTTTAATCCCTTCCTGGTAGTCGATAGCGTATTCCTGCGGGATAACGTGCAGGACACGATGCTCATCGCGTACGCGGACCGATTTCGCGGTATGCACCACGTTCTCAACGTCGTCCAACGTGACTTCTTCTTCTGAAATCGGCACCATGCCAATTTCATTTTGACAGCTAATATGTTTACCTGAAAGCGCCAGATACACTGACGAAATCTGGCAATCCGCCATCAGTTCGGCCTGATCAATGGCGCGCTGAACGCATTTCACCACGGATTCCAGGTCGTTAACCCCGCCTTTATCCATACCACGCGATGGGCAACTGCCCACGCCAATGATATTGACCACGCCGTCGGGCAGAACTTCCCCTACTAAAGCGGCAACCTTCGCGGTGCCAATCTCCAGTCCAACTACCAGTTTTCTGTCCGTCGCCTTGATCATTGTTGTTCTGCCTGTGCCTGATTCTGTTGTTGATTAGTTTCCTCTGCGGGAGCAGGTACCCAACCCACCGCCGCGCCCGAGTCATAACGCAAATCAACGTAGCTTATCCGTTTGCCGTCGGTCTGCGCTTGCTGCTGTAGAACCGGGTAGAGTTCCATAAAGCGCTGAAGCCGTTTCATGGTATCGCCTCGGCCAAGGTTGAGCTTAATATCGTTATTCAGCGTCAACTGCCAGGAACGACGTGCGGTCATCGCCGCCACTTTCAACGTGAACTTATCCTTTGCCAGTACCTGCCCCATGTCGCGATACCCCTGCAACACTTCGTTCTCACTGCCTTCCGGGCCGTACAACATCGGTAAATTCTGCTTATTGGTCCGATCCGCCGGGACGCTGAAGGAATTTCCTTCTACATCGACCATATGTTGATCATTCCAACGCGCAATCGGCACATATTCAACCAGATGAATCTTCAATTCGTCCGGCCACTGCTTTCTGACGCTCGCCTGCTTAATCCACGGCAGACGCTCAATCTGACTCTGGATGATATTGACATCCTGGGTCATAAAGGTCCCCGGGGAACCCAGCGCCAGAATCGCCTGGCGGATATCATCATTACGCGTGTAGTGACGCTCACCGGTAACAACCATCCTGGACAGAGGCAAACGCTGTGCATCCTCCATCCAGCCCAGAACCATCCACCCGCTGACCAACACGGTACATAGCACCGTCAGCAGGAAGACAATCCCGGCCAGACGAGTTCCATTACTCCGACGCGAAGAAGAGGCTTCCTCTTCTTCGTGGTTCCGCGTATTCAGCGCAGCCTGCGACATATCACCCCGCCAGGTCCAGAATTCGAACAACAAGCTGCGAGAAGCTCATCCCGGCCTGACGCGCCGCCATCGGCACCAGGCTGTGGCTGGTCATGCCAGGGGATGTATTTGCTTCCAGCAAATAAAACTGGCCATCGCTGTCCAGCATCACGTCAATACGTCCCCAACCTTTACAACCGAGAACATTCCAGGCTTTAACGACCAGGGCCTGAATTTCTGACTCGCGGGCAGGATCTTCACAACCAGGGCAGAAATATTGCGTCTCATCAGAGAGATACTTCGCCTCATAATCATAGAAGGTTCCAGCCACCTGGATACGAATTGACGGTAAAATTTCTTCACCGACGATAGCGACGGTGAATTCAGGCCCACTAAGCCATTTCTCAATCAGAACATCTTCATCATGCTGAAAAGCCAGCGTCAATGCATTATGTAATGCACAACTTTCGCTGACTTTCGACATGCCGACGCTCGAACCTTCGCAAGCCGGTTTAACAATCAGTGGCAGACCCAGTGCGGCAATCTGCTGTTCCACTTCAGCAGACAGGCCGGCATTGAACTGCGCACGCGTCAACGCAACCCATGGAGCGACCGGTAATCCCGCGCCCTGCCACAACAATTTGCTGCGAACTTTATCCATGGAGATCGCCGACGCCATCACGCCGCTGCCGGTGTAAGGCAACTGAATCAGCTCCAGCAGCCCCTGCAACGTCCCATCTTCCCCACCGCGACCATGCAACGCAATAAACGCTTTCTTAAAGCCCAGCGCTTTCAGTTGGGTAACATCCACGTCGCGCGGATCGACAGGGTGCGCATCCACGCCAGCTTCACGCAGACCTGCCAGTACCGCAGTCCCTGAATTGAGCGACACTTCGCGCTCAGCAGAGGTACCGCCGAAAAGAACCGCGATTTTATCAGCCATGGCGCTCCTCCTCCGTTTTTTGCGGCACGAGTTTGATTTCAGCCAGGTGGCGGGCGATTTTTCCAATGTTTCCCGCACCCTGCACCAGGATCAGGTCATTGCCGGTCAGCACCGATGCCAGCATCTGCGCTGCCTGTGCCGGATCGGAAAGCAGAATCGGATCTACCTTGCCGCGGCCGCGAATCGTACGGCACAGCGAACGGCTGTCGGCGCCAGGAATCGGCGCTTCACCGGCGGAATAAACGTCCAGCATCAGCAGCGCATCAACCTGCGTCAGCACGTTAGCGAAATCGTCATACAGATCGCGCGTACGGGTGAAGCGGTGTGGCTGGAATAACATCACCAGATTTTTATCCGGCCAGCCGGCGCGCGCCGCTTTGATCGTGGCATCCACTTCTGTCGGGTGATGACCATAGTCATCGATCAGCATCGCGCTGCCGCTTTTGCCATTAACCTCAGCCAGCGGATATTCACCGAGAAAATCAAAGCGACGGCCGGTTCCCTGGAAACTTTCCAGCGCCCGCAGGATCGCGCTGTCATCAATGCCCTCTTCCGTCGCGACCGCAACCGCCGCCGCCGCGTTCAGCGCGTTATGACGACCGGGCGCATTCAGGGTCACCTGCAGCACCTCTTTATCCTGACGAACCAGGCGGAAGTGGCCCTGGGCGCCAACCTGACGGTAATCCTCTACGCGCACGTCGGCATCTTCGCTAAAACCGTAGGTGGTTATCTGACGGCCAACGCGCGGCAGCAGTTCACGAATCACCGGATCATCGACGCACATCACCGCGCGGCCATAGAACGGCAGGTTGTGCAGAAAGTTAATAAAGGTCTGCTTCAGATTCTCAAAGTCGCCATGATAGGTATCCATGTGATCGGCTTCGATATTGGTCACAATGGCGACCATCGGCTGCAAATGCAGGAACGATGCATCGCTCTCATCCGCTTCCGCAATCAGATAGCGGCTATGCCCGAGGCGGGCGTGAACGCCTGCCGCTTTAACCAGTCCACCGTTGACGAAGGTGGGATCAAGACCTGCTTCCGCATAAATACTGGAGACCATCGCCGTGGTCGTGGTCTTGCCGTGGGTGCCGGCAATCGCAATGCCATGACGAAAACGCATCAGCTCCGCCAGCATTTCCGCGCGACGAATGACCGGAATACGCGCTTCATGCGCGGCAACAATCTCCGGGTTTTCCGCAGAGATTGCGCTGGAAACGACGACCACGCTCGCATCGCGAACGTTTTCCGGGCGATGATTGAAATAGATCGTGGCGCCAAGTTGCGACAGCTGCTGCGTTACCGGATTCGGCGCCAGGTCGGAACCGCTAATCTGGTAGCCTTCGTTAGCCAGAACTTCGGCAATACCGCCCATACCGGCACCACCGATGCCAACAAAGTGAATATGCCGGACGCGACGCATCTCGGGCACTATGGAACGCAGTTTCGCCAGATCTTGTGTATTCATTCTTTACGCCATCAACTTCTTTATACGGGCGGTGAGATTCACCGCGATTAGCGCGCCAGTGCTGCAGCGCTCACTTCTTCTGCTACCCGTTCGGTAGCATCCGGAATCGAGGCTCTACGCGCTCGTTCCGCCATATCCAGCAGCGTTTCCCGATCCCAGCCAGCCAGCGTCTGCACGACGGCATCGACGGTGAACTGAGGCTGTTCGAGAATTTTCGCTGCACCCGCTTTCTCCAGCGGCAGTGCATTCCAGTACTGCTGACGATCCTTGTGCTGAAACGGCACAAACAACGCCGGTAAACCTGCTGCGGCAATTTCACTTACCGTCAGGGCACCGGAACGACACACAACAACATCGGCCCAGGCATACGCCGCCGCCATGTCATCAATAAATTCAGTCACTTTATGCTGCGGCTGCCCGGCATCCGCATAGGCCTGCTGCACCGTCTGCTGGCCGCCTTTCCCGCTTTGATGCCAGATAGTGACCGCCGTGCCCAGTTTCCCCGCCACCTGCGGCATCGTCTGGTTCAGCACGCGAGCCCCCTGCGAGCCACCCACCACCAGCACGCGAATCGCCCCCTGGCGCCCGACCAGACGCTGTTCCGGTAACGGCAGCGCAAGCACATCAGTACGCACCGGGTTGCCCACCACGTCAGCATGCGGAAACGCACCTGGGAACGCCTGCAGCACCTTCTTCGCGATCTTTGCCAGCCATTTGTTTGTCAGGCCCGCAATGCCATTCTGTTCATGCAGCACCACCGGGATACCCAGCGACCAGGCCGCCAGACCGCCAGGGCCGGAAACGTAACCGCCCATCCCCAGCACAACATCCGGCTGGAAACGCTTCATGATCGCCCGCGCCTGACGCCAGGCGTTGAAGATCCGCACCGGTGCTAACAGCAGCGCTTTCAGCCCTTTACCGCGCAGGCCGGATATACGGATAAAATCAATTTCAATGCCGTGCTTCGGCACTAAATCCGCTTCCATACGATCGGCGGTACCGAGCCAGCGAACCTGCCAGCCCAGATCCATTAAATGGTGCGCGACCGCCAGCCCCGGGAACACATGTCCACCGGTACCGCCCGCCATCACCATTAGCCGCTTTTCCTGACCGCTCATCGAACACCCCGTGTAAACGCCTGGGCTTTTTCCAGACGCGTTTCATAATCAATTCGCAACAGCAACATGATGGCCGTCGACATAATCAGCAAACTGGAACCGCCGTAACTGATAAGCGGCAGCGTCAGGCCTTTCGTGGGCAGCATGCCCGCCGCCGCTCCGACGTTAACCAGCGCCTGGAAGCTAAACCAGATTCCAATGGCGCAGGCCAGGAAGCCGGAAAAGCGATGATCAATCTCCAGCGCCTTACGCCCAATCGACATGGCGCGAAAGGCGACGAAGAATACCATTAATAGGGCCAGTACCACACCGATATAACCGAGTTCTTCGCCGATAATGGCGAAGATGAAATCGGTATGCGCTTCCGGTAAATACTCCAGTTTCTGTACCGAGTTGCCTAAGCCCTGACCCCACATTTCGCCGCGGCCGAAAGCCATCAGCGACTGAGTCAGCTGGTAACCGCTGCCAAACGGGTCTTCCCACGGGTTCCAGAAAGACGTTACGCGGCGAATACGGTACGGTTCGGCAAGGATCAGCAGCACCACCGCCGAGATCCCCATGCCGATAATGGCAATGAACTGCCACAGCTTGGCACCGCCGAGAAACAGCATCGCCAGGGTGGTGACGAACAACACCACTACCGTACCGAGGTCCGGCTGCGCCAGCAGCAGAATGGCCAGCACGAAAATCACGCCCATCGGCTTTAAGAAGCCGCGCAGGTTATTCCGAACCTCATCGCCTTTACGCACCAGGTAGTTGGCGATGTAGCAAAACAGCGACAGCTTGGTAAATTCCGCAGGCTGAATACGCAGCGGACCCAATGCAATCCAGCGCGATGCCCCGTTTACCGAGCTACCGACGACCAGGACGATCAGCAACATGACGATCGACGCAATCAACATTGCCGTACTGTGCCGCTGCCAGAACTCCATCGGCAGACGCAGCGTCACGAGAGCCAGGCCCAGCGCCAGAAGAATGTATAACCCGTCGCGCTTGGCGAACAGAAAAGGATCGTTGGCCAACCGCTGCCCTACCGGCATGGAAGCCGAGGTCACCATAATGAAACCTACGGCGGCCAGGCCAAGCGTCAACCACAACAGCATCCGGTCATACATAACCAGGCTATCGTTATCTTTCTGCCGCGAGCCCATCACCCAGCCTTTCAACGCCGCAAACAGCCAGGCGAAGATAAACATCCCCGGCAGGCGCGGCAGTCTCCACTGAGGCATTTTCAGGCGCGGGAGGGATAAACGCATCAACCTAACTCCTTCGCCAGGCGGGCAAAGACATCGCCCCGTTGTTCGAAACTCTTAAACTGATCGAGGCTGGCACAGGCTGGCGATAACAGCACCATATCGCCCGACTTTAGCAGCGGGGCAATCTGGCGCATCGCCTCTTCCATCGTCCCGGTTTGCGTCGCCACTTCCGGGCGCAGTGCCGCCAGCTGCTCGCCATCGCGACCGAAGCAGTACAGGCGGATATTGTCGCCTGCCAGATAACGCTTCAGCGGCGTGAAATCAGCGGATTTCCCATCGCCACCCAGCAGCAGATACAGGGTACCGTCCAGATGCAGCCCGTTCAGCGCCGCTTCGGTACTGCCGACGTTGGTGGCTTTGGAATCGTTGATCCAACGCACGCCGTTATGATCCAGCACCAGCTGGAAACGATGCGCCAGACCGGTAAAGGTGGTCAGCGCCTTGAGACTGCTGGCCCGCGGCAGACCGGCAGCATCAGCCAGAGCCAATGCAGCCAGCGCGTTGCTGTAGTTGTGTTGCCCGGTGATGTGCATCTCTTTGACGTTCAGGATCTTCTCACCTTTCACTCGCAGCCAGGTTTCTCCCTGCTGGCGGTTAAGGTGATAGTCGCCGACATCAACGCCGAAGCTGATGCAGCGCTCATCGGCGCCGCGTACCGGCATCGTCAGCCCATCATCGGCATTCACAATGCAGGTTTTCGCATTTTCATACACCCGCAGTTTGGCCGCACGATACTGCTGCAGACCCAGCGGGTAACGGTCCATATGATCCTCGGTCACGTTGAGGATCGTTGCGGCCACCGCCCGCAGACTGGAGGTGGTTTCCAGCTGGAAGCTGGAGAGCTCCAGAACGTACAGTTCGCGGTCCGCATCGAGTAACATCAGCGCCGGCAGGCCGATATTGCCGCCAACGCCGACATTCATGCCGGCCGCTTTTGCCATCTCGCCTACCAGCGTCGTCACGGTGCTTTTCCCGTTCGAACCGGTAATAGCGATAATCGGTGCCTGCGCTTCGCGGCAGAACAGCTCAATGTCACCGACGATTTCCACGCCAGCATCCGCCGCTGCGCTCAGCGCAGGATGCGCCAGCGCGATACCAGGGCTTGCCACAATCAGATCCGCTGCCAGCAGCCAGTCTTCATTCAGGCCCCCCACGTAGCGTTCTACCTCTTCCGGTAGCTTCTCCAGCCCGGAAGGCGCGACGCGGGTATCCATCACGCGCGGCGTCACGCCGCGCGCCATGAAAAAGTCCACGCATGACAGCCCGGTCATTCCCAGGCCAATAATGACGACTTTTTTACCCTGATAATCTGCCATGATTAACGTACCTTCAGCGTCGCCAGGCCAATCAGCACCAGCATCAGCGAAATAATCCAGAAGCGCACGATAACGCGCGGCTCCGGCCAGCCCTTCAGTTCATAGTGGTGGTGAATCGGCGCCATACGGAAGATGCGCTGACCGCGCAGCTTGAAGGAACCGACCTGCAAAATAACCGACAGAGTCTCCACCACGAATACGCCACCCATAATCACCAGCAGGAACTCCTGACGCAGCAGCACGGCAATGATGCCCAGCGCGCCGCCGAGGGCCAGGGAACCGACATCGCCCATAAAGACCTGTGCCGGGTAGGTGTTGAACCACAGAAAACCGAGACCCGCGCCCACGATCGCCGTACAGACGATGACCAGTTCCCCGGCGTGGCGCAGATAAGGGATATGCAGATAGTTGGCAAAGTTCATGTTGCCCGTTGCCCACGCCACCAGCGCGAAGCCCGCCGCCACAAATACGGTCGGCATAATCGCCAGGCCATCAAGACCATCGGTCAGGTTGACCGCATTGCCGGTACCGACAATCACGAAGTAGGCCAGCAGAATGTACAACAGCCCCAGCTGAGGCATGATGTCTTTAAAGAACGGTACAACCAGCTGGGTCGCTGGCGTATCTTTACCGGCCATATACAGCGCAAACGCAACGCCCAGCGCAATCACCGACATCCAGAAGTACTTCCAGCGGGCGATCAACCCTTTGGTGTCTTTACGCACGACCTTACGGTAGTCATCGACGAAACCGATAATGCCGTAGCCTATCAGCACGGTCAGAACACACCATACGTAGGGGTTGGACGGATAGGCCCACAGCAGGACAGAGACCACAATGGCGGTCAGGATCATGATCCCGCCCATGGTTGGGGTGCCTTTCTTGCTGAAGTGCGATTCCGGGCCGTCGCTACGAACGACCTGACCGAAGGAGAGTTTTTGCAGACGGGCGATCATGCGCGGGCCCATCCACAAAGAGATGAACAGCGCGGTCAGCAGGCTGACGATGGCGCGAAACGTCAGATAGGAAAAGACGTTAAAGCCGGAATAATATTTGACCAGATGTTCGGCCAGCCATACTAACATGTTCCATTCTCCTGTAATGCGCGTACTACCTCTTCCATGGCGGCACTACGTGAACCCTTCACTAAAATGGTGATGATCTTGTGTTCCGCCGTCAGCTCACGGAGCCGAGCCACCAGCGATGCTTTATCGCTGAGATGCTCGCCCACGCCGCTGGCGCGGCTAATCTCTGCACTCAGCACGCCGGTGCTGAGTACGCGGTCAAGCCCTGCCGCTTTTGCCGCTTCGCCAACCTGACGATGGCACGCTGCGCTTTCCGTACCCAGCTCGGCCATATCGCCGACGACCAGCACCCGGTAGCCCGGCATCTCGGACAACACCTGCACCGCGGCGGTCATTGAACCGACGTTGGCATTGTAGGAATCATCAAGCAGCAGCTGATTTTCGGCGAGCGTAATGGGGAACAGCCGTCCCGGCACCGCTTTCAGCTGCGCCAGACCGGCTTTCACCGCATTTAAGTCGGCGCCCACCGCCATAGCCAACGAGGCAGCCGCCAGCGCGTTAGCGATATTGTGGCGACCCGGCAGCGGCAGCAGAACATCCACGTTCCCCATCGGGGTTTGCAGCGTAAATTCTGTCCCGTGGCTGGTAACATGAATCTGGGTAGCCGCAAAATCGCTGTTGGCCGCATTCGGCGAGAAACGCCATACTTTGCGTGCGCCAATCACGCTTTGCCAGTTCAGCCAGTCGTTATTGTCCGCATTCAGGATGGCAATGCCGTTTTCCGGCAGGCCGGTAAAGATTTCGCCCTTCGCTTTCGCGACGCCCGCGAGGGAACCGAAGCCTTCAAGATGAGCGGCAGCCAGATTGTTGACCAGGGCGGCTTCCGGGCGCGTCAGGCTGACGGTCCAGGCAATTTCGCCCTGGTGGTTCGCCCCAAGCTCGATAACCGCATACTGGTGCTCTTTGGTCAGACGCAGCAGCGTCATCGGCACGCCGATATCGTTATTCAGGTTGCCGGCGGTATAGAGCGTATTGCCGCACTGGCCGAGAATCGCTGCGGTCATCTCTTTGACCGAGGTTTTCCCGGAAGAACCGGTCAGCGCCACAACGCGGGTCGGCACCTGTTGGCGAACCCACGCCGCCAGCTCGCCAAAGGCCAGGCGGGTATCTTTCACCACTACCTGAGGTAAATCACACTCCAGCTGACGGCTGACCAGCAGCGCGCCGGCGCCGGCTTGTTTCGCCTGCTCCGCGAAATCGTGAGCATCAAAACGCTCGCCCTTTAAGGCAACGAACAGGCAGCCTGCCGTGATCTTACGGGTATCCGACGTGACCTCATCGATGGCCAGATCGCGACCCTGCAGTTCGCCACGCGTCACGTCGGCGAGCTGGCTTAACATCAAGCGAATCATGCTACCGCTCCCAGCAGACGGGCGACGGTGACGCGATCGGAGTAGTCAAGACGGCGATTGCCAACAATCTGGTAATCCTCATGACCTTTGCCCGCGACCAGTACGACATCCCCCTCGGCAGCCTGCATCACGGCGTTCGTCACCGCTTCAGCCCGGCCTTCTTTGACCTTCGCATGTCCGGCATCAACCATACCAGCGAGGATATCGTTGATGATGGCGCGGGGTTCTTCGGTACGCGGGTTGTCATCGGTCACGACAACAATATCGGCAAATTCTTCGGCGATGGCGCCCATCAGCGGGCGTTTGCCCTTATCGCGGTCACCGCCGCAGCCGAAGACGCACCACAGCTTGCCGTTACAATGCAGACGTGCCGCCTGTAGCGCTTTTTCCAGCGCATCCGGAGTATGGGCATAATCCACCACCACGGTCGGTTTGCCCGGCGCGCTGAACACTTCCATACGGCCGCAGACCGGCTGCAGTCGAGCCGCGGTTTTCAGCAGCTCAGCCAGCGGATAGCCCAGCGCCAGCAGTGTGGCTAGCGCCAGCAGCAGGTTGCTGACGTTAAAGGCGCCCATCAGACGGCTTTCAACTTCGCCCTTGCCCCAGCTGGAATCAAACTGAATGGTTGCCCCGCTATCGTGGTAGTTCACCGCCGTAGCCTTCAGCCAGCGGCCGTGACAGTTCGGGTTAATGTGATCTTCCATCGAGACGGCAACCGCGTCCGGCAGCTTCGCCAGCCAGCGGCGGCCCACTTCATCATCGGCGTTGACGATAGCCTGTCCGCAATGATGGGTGGAATAAAGCAGCCATTTTGCCGCTTCGTAATGTTCCATATCACCGTGATAATCCAGGTGATCGCGGCTCAGGTTGGTAAAGACCGAGGCGGCAAATTGCAGCGCTGCTACGCGGTGCTGAACCAGACCGTGGGAAGAGACTTCCATGGCCGCGAAGGTAGCGCCCTGCCCTGCCAGGCCAGAAAGCACGTGCTGGACATCGACTGCAGAACCGGTGGTATTTTCCGTCGGAATAACCTTGTCCAGCAGACCGTTGCCGACCGTTCCCATCACCGCACTGGTTTCACCAAGCAAGTTGGCCCACTGCGCCAGCAGTTGCGTGGTCGTGGTTTTACCGTTGGTACCGGTGACGCCAATCAGGCGCATTTGCCCGGAAGGCTGATGGTAAAAACGCCCGGCCAGCGCGGATAAGCGCTCGTTGAGCTGGCTGAGATAAATGACCGGCACGCCGTGCATTTCACGGATTTCGCCGTCAGCAGCCTCATCTTTGGCCTCTGCAATAATGGCAGCAACACCTTGCGCTATCGCCTGCGGGATATAACGACGCCCGTCCGCCTGATGACCTAATACCGCGACAAAGAGATCGCCGGAAGCAGCCACCCGGCTGTCCAGCGTCATCTCTCGCAGAATTCGCTCCGGCGCATTTGGCACCCACGGAGCGAGAAGGTCGCGCAAATTACGATCTGCCACCTGTTCCCTCGCCTTGATTAATCACAAATTCACTTTTTTCGCCCGTTGCCAACGCATCCGGCTCGATGTTCATGGTGCGCAGTACGCCGCCCATGATGGCACCGAAGACCGGCGCGGAAACGGCGCCGCCGTAGTATTTACCCGCCTGCGGGTCGTTGATCACCACCACCAGCGCAAAACGCGGGTGGCTGGCGGGCGCAACGCCTGCGGTGTAAGCAATATATTTGTTGATGTAGCGGCCATCTGGCCCCACTTTCTTCGCCGTACCGGTTTTGATCGCAATGCGGTAGCCTTTAATGGCCGCCTTCACGCCGCCACCGCCGGGCAGCGCCACGCTTTCCATCATATGCACGACGGTACGAACGAGAGGTTCCGGGAACACGCGCTCACCGGGAACCGGTGGATCAACTTTGGTAATCGACAGCGGACGATAGATGCCATAGCTGCCGATCGTGGCATAGACTCGCGCTAACTGTAACGGCGTTACCATTAGCCCGTAGCCGAAAGAAAAGGTGGCCCTCTCTATGTCAGACCACCGTTGTTTTTGAGGATATAAGCCACTGCGTTCTCCGACCAACCCCAAATTGGTCGCTTTTCCCAGCCCAAAACGTGAGTAAGTATCTACTAACGCTGAGGACGGCATCGCTAACGCCAGTTTGGAGACACCGACGTTACTCGACTTCTGTAATACCCCGGTCAGGGTCAATTCGCTATAGCGCGCCACGTCTTTGATCTCGTGGCCGTTAATACGGTAAGGAATGGTATTCAGCACGGTATTTTCGTTCACAATGCCGCGCTGCAGCGCCGTCATCACCACCATTGGTTTGACCGTCGAACCCGGTTCAAACACGTCGGTGATGGCGCGGTTACGCATGATGTCTTTCGCCGTACCGGAGAAATTATTCGGGTTATAGGAGGGGCTGTTCGCCATCGCCAGCACTTCGCCAGTGCTGACATCGACCAGGACCGCACTCCCCGATTCCGCTTTGTTAAACGCCACGGCATTATTCAGTTCGCGGTAAACCAAAGCCTGCAGGCGTTCATCGATACTCAACGCCAGATTGTGCGCGGCCTGGCTGTCGGTAGAGGAGATATCTTCAATAACGCGGCCATAGCGGTCTTTACGCACGATACGTTCGCCGGGTTGGCCGGTCAGCCATTTATCAAAGCTCTTCTCGACCCCTTCAATCCCCTGGCTATCCACGTTCGTGAAGCCAATGAGGTGAGCGGTAACTTCACCTGACGGGTAGTAACGGCGCGACTCTTCGCGCATGTGTATCCCTGGCAGCTTCAGCTTCTTGATGTAATCCGCCATATCAGGGTTGACCTGACGCGCCAGATAGATAAAACGCATTCTCGGGTTGGTGTTGATGCGCGATGCCAGCTGATCCAGCGGCATGTTTAACGCATCGGCCAATGCCTTCCAGCGGTTATCGAGGGTCACACCGCCGGCATCATGCAGCTCTTTCGGGTCCGCCCAGATAGCCTTCACCGGCACACTCACCGCCAGCGGGCGGCCGGAGCGGTCAGTAATCATTCCGCGGGCGGTGGAGACTTCCTGCACGCGTAAAGAACGCATATCACCCTGACGAACCAGCATGTCCGGGCTGATCACCTGTAGCCAGGCCACGCGGCCCAGCAGGAAACACAGCGCGATTAAAATACACCCGCACAGCAACGCAAAACGCCAGCTAATAAAGCTGGCCTGTTCTTCCTGACGTTTTGGTTTTAGCGTTTTCGGCGCTGCTTTCATGCGTCGCAATAATCCTTATTTTTGTACAACGATATTTTCTTGTGATGGATCGACGTGTTGCATCTGCAACTTCTCGGTCGCGATCCGCTCAACCCGACTATGATCGCCGAGCGCGTTCTCTTCGAGGATCAGGTTTCGCCATTCAATATCCAGCGCGTCACGTTCCAGAACCAGTTGTTCACGCTGCGCGGTTAACAGACGGGTATGGTGAGCCGTCGTCACCACGGTAATCGCCGTAATGATGATGCAAATGAACAGGCAGAGTGGCAGCTTCCCAAACCGCAGAAGATCGTCCCCGATGACGCCAGGCAAGGCATGGCGCTCGTTGCTTCCTAACGATCCTTTAACTTTGCTTAAGGCTTCTGTCACTCTGCCGATCATGCGTTCGTCCTCTCTGCAATGCGCAGAACTGAACTACGGGCCCGTGGATTCTCTGCCACCTCTTCTTCGCCCGGCATCAACTTGCCTAGTGCTCGCAACTCACGGCCACCCAGTTTTTTGAGCTGCTCTTCGGTCATCGGTAACCCGGCCGGAACCTGCGGACCGCGGCTTTGCTCACGCATGAAGCGCTTCACAATACGGTCTTCCAGCGAGTGGAAACTGATGATCGAAAGCCGCCCGCCCGGGGCCAGCACGCTGAGCGAGCTTTTTAGCGCCTGCTCTATCTCCTCCAGTTCACTGTTCACCCAGATGCGCACCGCCTGGAAGGTACGGGTCGCGGGATGTTTGAATTTATCCTTCACCGGCGTCGCCGCCGTCACCACTTCCGCCAGCTCTTTCGTGCGGGTCATGGGCTCGATACGGTTACGCTCGACGATGGCGCGCGCAATACGCTTACCGAAGCGCTCTTCGCCGAAGGTTTTAATCACCCAGGCGATATCCGCTTCGTCCGCCGTCTGAAGCCACTCGGCGGCAGACTGGCCGCGTGTGGGGTCCATACGCATATCCAGCGGACCATCGCGCATAAACGAGAAGCCACGCTCTGCGTCATCAAGCTGAGGTGAAGAGACACCAAGATCGAGAAGAATACCGTCGATCTTGCCAGTTAGTCCGCGCTCACTAACATAATCAGCCAGCGCAGAGAAAGGTCCATGTACGATGGAAAAGCGAGGGTCATCGATGGTCTTCGCCACGGCGATAGCCTGCGGATCGCGATCGATAGCCAGCAAGCGTCCTTCCGCTCCCAGTTGGGAAAGGATCAGGCGCGAGTGTCCACCGCGACCAAAGGTCCCATCAATGTAGATACCATCCGGACGAATATTCAGGCCGTTAACTGCTTCATCCAGAAGTACCGTAGTGTGTTTAAAATTTTCCATCATGTTATAGAGACAAATCCTGCAGACGCTCCGACAACGCGTCGGTAGACGACTGCTCAGCGTCGATATCTTCCTTGACCCGTTGATACCAGGTCGTTTCATCCCACAGTTCAAACTTATTGAACTGTCCGACCAGCATCACTTCTTTTGTCAGCCCGGCATGCTGCCGTAACACCGGCGCAATCAGGAGACGCCCGGCATTATCCATCTGACATTCGCTGGCATGACCCAAAAGCAGACGCTGGACGCGCCGCTCAACGGGATTCATGCTCGATAAACGCGACAATTTTTGCTCGATGATTTCCCATTCAGGCAAGGGGTAAAGCAGCAGGCACGGGTGATGAATGTCAATGGTACAAACCAGTTGACCGGAAGCGTCTTCGATCAGCCCGTCGCGGTAACGCGTCGGTACGGCCAGACGGCCTTTGCTGTCGAGATTGACTAACGTTGCCCCACGGAACATGCCAGCCTCACCCCTTTTCGCCACTTTAACCCACAAATTCCCACCAGAAGGAGTTTACGGAGCGGAGGAAAAGCTTGTCAAGCCAGCACGAATACCAACGAAGCTCAAAAACCCATTATTTGCAGCCGATATTAGGCCTGATGAAATAATCATCAACAAACGAGGCAAATTAACGCTATGAATACGTGTAAGAAAACAACCAACAAATTCGTAACAGTTAAAAGCAACAAAATATCTTCGGTGGGAAAATATAAAGTGTCAGTTTGCGACGCGAGCGGCATTTTAGGCGATTATGATGTCCGTTAACAGTGCCTGTTATCGTCAGAGAAGCACTCTTGTCGCGGGGTGCGGGGAGATGGCCGGGTGATGAGCCGTAAAATGAGTGTTAATTCAGCGATTAACTTAATGAATGTAACAAAATAATACAAATAAAGACTGATTTAACTTTTTTTATAGCTAACGGGCGCCGGAAAGCGGCAACTCCAGAATAAAACAAAATAATGCGTAAAGAAGTTTAGGGATTTGTCTGAAAGCGATTCAAATTTACTTTTTTATGGTAATTTGTACGGATTATCGCCAGACGACTTTCGTCTGGCGAGTCGTGCCACTCTTTTCCGGCTTTTTAACACACGCCGATGCGGCGATCGAAAGCCTGGCGCATCAGCGACGGTTCAAACTTCCCCGGCGATACAAATTACGACGGATACGGCTTAACCCCGGTTTTGGCTTACGCGGCTCATCAAGGCTGGCGAGGACAATTTCCAGCACGCGTTCCGCCACATCGCGGTGGCGCTGGGCCACGGCCAGTACCGGACACTGCAGGAAATCGAGCAGCTCATTGTCGCCGAAGGTCGCAATAGCCAGTTCGGACGGCAGCTTCCCTTCCCGACGCAGCGTCACATCCATCACCCCCTGCAACAGCGGAAATGAGGTTGTGAACAGCGCCTGCGGCATTGGATGCGTTTCCAGCCATTTCTCAAACAGCTGCCCTGCCGCTTCGCGTTCAAAGCTGTTGGCGTACAGATACTGCACTTCACGCGGATCGTCATGCCACGCGGTACGGAAACCCTGTTCACGCAGGAAACTGACCGACAGCTCCGGTAGCGCGCCAAGATACAGGACGTTTTCCCCCGGGAATTTGCGCAGTTCGGCGGCCAGCATTTCGGCATCATCCTGATCGGCGCCAACAACGCTGGTGAAGTGCTCGCGATCGAGCGCGCGATCCAGGGCGACAATCGGGAAAGGATCGTTGGCCCAGCGCTGATAGAACGGGTGCTCAGGAGGTAATGACGTCGAGACGATAATGGCATCCACCTGGCGCTGTAGCAGATGCTCAATGCAGCGCATCTCGTTGTCAGGCTGATCTTCCGAACAGGCGATCAGCAGCTGATAGCCGCGCTGGCGCGCCTGACGCTCAAGATAGTTAGCAATACGGGTATAGCTGGTATTTTCCAGATCGGGAATCACCAGACCAATAGAACGCGTGCGTCCTGCACGCAAGCCGGCAGCGACCGCATTCGGATGGTAGTTGTGCTCACGAACGACGGCCATCACCTTTTCGACCGTTTTGTCGCTGACGCGGTACTGTTTCGCTTTACCGTTAATCACATAGCTAGCGGTGGTACGCGAGACACCGGCCAGCCGGGCGATTTCATCCAGTTTCACAATTGCCCCTTGGGTAATGAGTACAGAACATAACCTTTCTTCAGCTATGGATTCATTTTCATAACATCTAAACGCAGAATAGTTAGCGCAGCAACCGGTTTTGTCTACAGTTCCCACCGATTTCGCAAAAAAATAACCCGACAGATTGTGTCGGGCTATTTTTACGTCAGTTTCAGGGACTCAGCGCATGATTTTATCGCCGCGCGAGAGTCCTACCACACCGGAGCGTGCCACTTCGACAATCCGCGCAACGTCGCGTAACGAAGCAATAAAGGCGTCCAGTTTATCGCTGGTCCCGACCAGCTGGACGGTATACAGTGACGGCGTGACATCGATGATTTGCCCGCGGAAAATCTCCGTATTGCGCTTCACCTCTTCACGGCCAAAACCGCTCGCCTGGACTTTCACCAGCATGATTTCACGCTCAACGTGCGAATTCTGCCCCAGCTCGCTGACACGCAGGACATCCACCAGCTTGTGCAGCTGTTTTTCAATTTGCTCGATCGCTTTCTCATCGCCAACGGTCTGGATAGTCATTCTCGAAAGCGTCGGATCGTCGGTGGGGGCCACCGTCAGGCTTTCAATGTTATACCCGCGCTGGGCGAAAAGGCCGATGACGCGTGATAAGGCGCCTGATTCGTTTTCCAGTAATACAGATAATATCCGGCGCATAATCAGGTTCTCTCCGTTTTGCTCAACCACATCTCATCCATGCCGCCGCCGCGGATCTGCATGGGATACACATGCTCGCTGCCGTCCACCGTCACATCAACGAACACCAGACGATGATTACGCACCTGTTCCAGCGCTTCGGCCAGCTTAGACTCCAGCTCCTGCGGTTCGCTGATGCGAATCCCTACGTGCCCATAGGCTTCCGCAAGCCGGACGAAATCCGGTAGCGACTCCATATAAGATTGTGAATGGCGACCAGAATAGATCATATCCTGCCACTGCTTCACCATCCCGAGGTAGCGGTTGTTCAGATTCAACACCAGCACCGGCAACTCATACTGCAGCGCGGTGGAAAGCTCCTGAATATTCATCTGGATACTGCCATCGCCGGTCACGCAAACGACCGTTTCTTCCGGCAAGGCCATCTTCACGCCGAGAGCAGCAGGCAAACCGAAGCCCATCGTGCCGAGACCACCTGAGTTAATCCAACGTCTTGGCTTGTCGAAAGGATAGTAAAGGGCGGCAAACATCTGGTGCTGACCCACATCGGAGGTGACGTAGGCATCGCCGTTGGTCAGGCGCCAGATAGTCTCGATGACGGCCTGCGGTTTGATCTTGCCGCTTTGCGTATCGTATTGCAGGCAGTGGCGCGCGCGCCACTGCTCGATCTGCTGCCACCAGTCGCGGATCTCATCGAGCGGCTGCTGCGCTTCTTCCTGCTCCAGCAGTTCAAGCATTTGATCCAGTACCTGACGCGCATCGCCGACGATCGGCACATCCGCCGGAACCGTTTTCGAAATAGAGGTCGGATCGATATCGATATGCAGCACCGTCGCATTCGGGCAGTACTTCGCCAGATTGTTGGTTGTGCGATCGTCAAAACGCACGCCGACGGCAAAGATGACATCGGAGTGATGCATCGTCATGTTGGCTTCATACGTCCCATGCATCCCCAGCATACCTAACGCCTGGGAATGGGTGGCCGGAAACGCACCGAGCCCCATCAGCGATGACGCAACCGGCAGATTCAGTTTTTCTACCAGGGTGCGCAGCTGTTCTTCACATCCAGCGTTAATCGCCCCGCCGCCGACGTAGACCACCGGATGTTTTGCCGCTACCAGCGTCTGCAGAGCGCGTTTAATTTGCCCTTTATGACCACTGGTCGTCGGATTGTAAGAACGCATGCTGACGGTATCCGGCCACGCGTACGGCAACTTGTTCGCCGGATTAAGGATATCTTTTGGTAAATCAACAACCACCGGACCCGGACGCCCGCTGGCAGCCAGCCAGAACGCTTTTTTCAGCACGCCGGGAATATCTTCCGTCTGCTTGACCAGAAAACTGTGTTTCACCACCGGCCGGGAGATGCCGACCATATCGCACTCCTGGAAGGCGTCATAGCCAATCAGGGAAGTCGCGACCTGCCCGGAGAGAATCACCAGCGGAACAGAATCCATGTATGCCGTTGCAATACCGGTAATAGCATTGGTCGCGCCCGGACCCGAAGTCACCAGCACAACCCCTACTTCCCCGGTCGCTCGGGCAAGGCCGTCCGCCATATGCACCGCCGCCTGCTCGTGGCGCACCAGAATATGGTCGATACCCCCCAGGGTATGTAATGCATCATAGATATCGAGGACCGCGCCTCCGGGGTAACCGAATACTTGCTTGACGCCCTGATCGACAAGCGATTGGACGACCATCTCGGCTCCTGACAACATCTCCATGGTTTGCCTCCAGGCTTATTGTTTCTAACGACAGCAGAATTCAATTTCCGCGCGTTCGCACAATGCCAGGAATTGGCTCCTGGCCATTGAGGTGAATGGACTGCGTGCTCTTACCATAACTGCTCGCCAACGGGCAGGCAATTAGCGACCTCAGGCGTATGTGAGCCACCAAAAGAATAAAAGATAAGAATTTGATATGAAACGTGGTTGAAAGCTTCATAAATAAGATGCGAGCGCTGAAATTACTCGGACAAATTGTCTGATGACAGAAATTCATCCATTTTTCACTTGCTGCACGCGCAGGCGGAGAGCGGCAAACAGGATAAAATTCTATATTTTGTGGTTTTGATCACATAAAGCGAGAGCGACCGCTCCCGCTCAGGCACAGCTATATTTAGCGCTGGCAAATTCGCACCAGCAGATCTTGCATCCACTGATGACCTTTATCTCTTCCGGCAGCCTCATGCCAGGAAAGAAAACAGGTACGGTTATTCACTTTTAGCGATAGTGGCAATAATTGCAGGTTCAGCTTTTCTGCATACTCACTCGCCAGCCAGCGCGGGGCAATGGCTACCATATGGGTTTGTGATACCACATTAAGTACGCTGACCATCGCATTCCCTTGATACGCAATTTGCGTCTGCTTATTGACAGAGCTGTACCAGGGCAGGCTAAACGAAGCATAGCGATCCAAAGCCACAACCGCATGTTCTTCGCGATAAATATCTGCTTCCGTTACCGGTCCGGAAATACGCGGGTGTTTACAGCTGGCGACTAATATCATTTCATCTTTAAACAACGGCACACAGGCAAACTCGGGGCGGCGAAACTCCTCATAGCCAACCACAAACTCTATTTCCTGATAACGTAATTGATGTTCGGTGTTTTGATTAAGTGATGCTTTAAAAATTAAATGAATATTCGGTGCAACTTCGTTAACTTTGTTAAATATAACCGAAGTAAGATAGTTATCTAACGGGCTACAAATGCATAGATTAAAAATGCGCTCGCTGCTTATCGGTTCAAAATCGGACCCCGGTAACTCATTTTGCACCAGCTGCAGCGCCTGGCGTATTGAGCCAAATAGCTGAAATGCACGCGCCGTCGGCTGGATCCCCCGCCCATAACGCACGAACAGCTCATCGTTAAACATCACTTTCAATCGTGCTACGGCATTGCTCACCGCCGGCTGAGACATCCCCAGCGAATGCGCCGCCCGCGTAATATTTTGTTCCTGCATTACCGCATCAAAAACGGTAAGCAGATTAAGATCGACCGTTCTAAGCTGAGGTTTGGTGACCTCCTCACCGGAGGGGAGTGTCCTCTCAGAGTTTTCAATTATCATATCCAGCTCCACCATCACGTTTAATTCCCTTTTAAAAATGCGGCAATCAATAGAGGAAATATCATTTACCATACATATGTCATTTACAAAAGAGCACGCGCGCATTTTAGGAATTTATCAAAATTATAAGTGAAGCCAGATCCGCTAAATTATCGGGAAAATTCCTAACTCACTTAAACCCTATCCGTTACTTGATAATGTAAAGTGTACTCATAATTAGCAAAAACAAACAACACCCACCGCAATTAACTTTAATTTAAGTATGATTAACACATTATTTCGCCGTCTGTTTTAAATGAATACTCTGTTATCATTGATGATTCACATGCTCTCAAGACAAAATGTTCATAAAATCAATAAATCTGGCGACTTCATTTCGATATACACTCCCACTTATTCACGTTTTTCCCCTCCCGGATGAAACAGAATAGCGGTGGCCCGTTTACTTTCATTCCTGACAACTTCACCTCCTGATACTATCGTCGGCAAAAATGCGCGATCGCCAGCACAATTAGCTAATACCTCCCGACAGCAAACAGGTGTTTTTCTTTATCAGGGGTTGACATCAAAACGCGTATCCAGTAACTCTAAAAGCATATCGATTTCATCTGGAGCATGACGCAATGATTCGCACCACTCGTTTCACCGGCCTACTACTACTAAACGCATCCACTATGCGCGGTAGGCTGTTGGGCGACGTTCAGCGTTAAGTCATCTTCCAGCAAGACTATAAAACCCGCGCCATTGCGCGGGTTTTTTTATGCTCGTCAGCAAGGCGCCCAGGACACCGATTAAGGATCTAAACCATGAGCCAGCAAGTCATTATTTTCGATACGACCTTACGTGACGGGGAGCAAGCGTTACAGGCCAGCCTGAGCGTGAAAGAGAAGCTGCAGATTGCGATGGCCCTGGAGCGGATGGGCGTTGATGTGATGGAAGTCGGCTTCCCGGTCTCATCTCCTGGCGACTTCGAGTCCGTACAAACCATCGCGCGTACCATCAAAAACAGCCGCGTCTGCGCCCTGGCCCGCTGCGTCGAGAAAGACATTGATGTGGCGGCAGAATCCTTAAAAGTCGCTGAAGCGTTCCGCATTCACACTTTTATCGCCACCTCGCCGATGCACATCGCCACCAAGCTGCGTAGCACCCTGGATGAGGTCATCGAGCGCGCAATCTATATGATTAAACGCGCACGAAATTATACCGACGACGTCGAATTCTCCTGTGAAGATGCGGGCCGTACGCCGATCGCCGATCTGGCGCGCGTGGTAGAAGCCGCCATCAACGCCGGCGCCACGACGATTAATATCCCGGACACCGTCGGCTACACCATGCCGTTCGAGTTCTCTAACATCATTACCGGCCTGTACGATCGCGTCCCTAATATCGACAAAGCCATCATATCCGTGCACACCCATGACGACTTAGGTCTGGCCGTCGGCAACGCCATCGCTGCAGTCCACGCCGGCGCGCGTCAGGTCGAAGGCGCCATGAACGGCATCGGTGAGCGCGCGGGCAACTGTTCGCTGGAAGAAGTGATTATGGCCATCAAGGTGCGCAAAGACATTATGAATGTCCGCACCGGCATTAATCACAATGAAATCTGGCGTACCAGCCAGACGGTCAGCCAGATTTGCAACATGCCGATCCCGGCGAACAAAGCCATCGTCGGCACCGGCGCCTTCGCCCACTCCTCCGGTATCCACCAGGACGGCGTGCTGAAGAACCGCGAAAACTACGAAATCATGACCCCGGAATCCATCGGTCTGAATCAGGTGCAGCTGAACCTGACTTCCCGCTCCGGCCGTGCGGCAGTGAAACACCGTATGGAAGAGATGGGCTACAAAGATACCGACTACAACATGGATCACCTCTACGACGCATTCCTGAAGCTGGCAGACAAAAAAGGCCAGGTCTTTGATTACGATCTGGAAGCGCTGGCGTTCATCAACAAACAGCAGGAAGAGCCGGAGCATTTCCGTCTGGATTACTTCAGCGTGCAGTCAGGCTCCAGCGATATCGCCACGGCCTCGGTAAAACTGGTCTGCGGTGAAGAGACCAAAGCGGAAGCCGCTAACGGCAACGGCCCGGTCGACGCTATTTACCAGGCAATCAACCGTATCACCGGCTATGACGTTGAGCTGGTCAAATATGACCTGAACGCCAAGGGTCAGGGCAAAGACGCGCTGGGTCAGGTAGATATCGTCGTGACCTACAACGGTCGTCGCTTCCACGGCGTTGGTCTGGCGACGGATATCGTTGAATCCTCCGCGAAAGCCATGGTTCACGTGCTGAACAATATCTGGCGCGCAGCAGAAGTCGAAAAAGAATTGCAACGCAAAGCTCAAAATAACGAGAACAAGAAGGAAACCGTGTAATGTCGAAGAATTACCATATTGCTGTTTTGCCAGGTGATGGCATTGGCCCGGAAGTCATGAACCAGGCGATGAAAGTACTGGAAGCCGTTCGTCACCGTTTTGATATGCGCATTACCACCAGTCAGTATGACGTCGGCGGCATCGCTATCGACCGTCAGGGCACCCCGCTGCCGCAGGCAACCGTAGAAGGCTGTGAGCAGGCCGATGCGATTCTGTTCGGCTCCGTAGGCGGCCCGAAATGGGAACATCTGCCGCCGGCCGGTCAGCCGGAGCGCGGCGCGCTGCTGCCGTTGCGTAAACATTTCAAACTGTTCAGCAACCTGCGTCCGGCGAAGCTGTACCAGGGGCTGGAAGAGTTTTGCCCGCTGCGCGCGGATATCGCGGCAAACGGCTTCGACATTCTGTGCGTCCGCGAATTAACCGGCGGCATCTACTTCGGCCAGCCGAAAGGCCGCGAAGGCAGCGGTCAACACGAAAAAGCGTTTGATACCGAGGTCTATCATCGCTTTGAAATCGAGCGCATCGCGCATATCGCGTTTCAGTCCGCGCGCAAACGTCGTAATAAAGTGACTTCTATCGATAAAGCGAACGTTCTGCAGTCATCCATTCTGTGGCGCGAAGTAGTCAGCGAAGTCGCCAAAGAATACCCGGACGTTGAGCTGGCGCATATGTACATCGACAACGCCACCATGCAGCTGATTAAAGACCCGTCCCAGTTCGACGTTCTGCTGTGCTCCAACCTGTTCGGCGACATCCTGTCTGACGAATGCGCCATGATCACGGGTTCAATGGGCATGCTGCCGTCGGCCAGCCTCAATGAACAAGGTTTTGGTCTGTATGAACCGGCAGGTGGCTCAGCCCCGGATATCGCTGGTAAAAATATCGCTAACCCTATCGCGCAGATCCTCTCTCTGGCGCTGTTGCTGCGCTACAGCCTGGATGCCGATAACGCGGCAACCGCGATTGAAAATGCGATCAACCGTGCATTAGAAGAAGGCGTGCGTACCGGCGATTTAGCGCGGGGAACGGCAGCGGTCAGTACCGATGAAATGGGCGATATCATTGCCCGCTATGTCGCTGAAGGGGTGTAATCATGGCGAAGACCTTATACGAAAAGTTGTTTGATGCGCATGTCGTTTATGAGGCGCAAAACGAAACCCCGCTGCTGTATATCGATCGTCATCTGGTGCATGAAGTGACCTCACCACAGGCCTTTGACGGCCTGCGCGCGCACAACCGTCAGGTTCGTCAGCCGGGGAAAACCTTCGCTACCATGGACCATAACGTTTCCACTCAGACGAAAGATATCAACGCGTCCGGTGAAATGGCGCGCATTCAGATGCAGGAGCTGATCAAAAACTGCAAAGAGTTCGGCGTTGAGCTGTACGATCTGAACCACCCGTATCAGGGTATCGTCCACGTGATGGGGCCGGAACAGGGCGTCACCCTGCCGGGGATGACCATCGTCTGCGGCGATTCCCACACCGCCACTCACGGCGCGTTTGGCGCGCTGGCTTTCGGTATCGGCACCTCCGAAGTTGAGCACGTCCTGGCGACTCAGACCCTGAAGCAGGGCCGTGCCAAAACCATGAAGATTGAAGTTAATGGCAAAGCGGCGCCGGGCATCACCGCCAAAGATATCGTGCTGGCCATCATTGGCAAAACCGGTAGCGCCGGCGGTACCGGTCACGTGGTGGAGTTCTGCGGTGAAGCCATTCGCGATCTGAGCATGGAAGGTCGTATGACGCTGTGCAATATGGCCATCGAAATGGGTGCGAAAGCCGGTCTGGTCGCGCCGGATGAAACCACGTTTAACTATGTGAAGGGCCGTTTGCATGCGCCAAAAGGCCAGGACTTCGACGCTGCCGTTGAATACTGGAAAACCCTGAAAACCGACGCTGACGCCACCTTTGATACCGTCGTGACCCTGCAGGCTGAAGAGATTGCCCCGCAGGTTACCTGGGGCACCAACCCCGGCCAGGTCATCTCCGTCACCGAGATGATTCCCGACCCGGCCTCTTTCGCCGATCCGGTCGAGCGGGCGAGCGCGGAAAAAGCGCTGGCCTATATGGGCCTGAAGCCGGGTATCCCGTTAACCGACGTAGCGATCGATAAAGTGTTCATCGGCTCCTGTACCAACTCGCGTATTGAAGATTTGCGTGCCGCGGCCGAAGTCGCTAAAGGCCGTAAGGTCGCGCCGGGCGTACAGGCATTAGTGGTTCCGGGTTCTGGCCCGGTGAAAGCTCAGGCGGAAGCCGAAGGCCTGGATAAGATCTTTATCGAAGCCGGTTTTGAATGGCGCCTGCCGGGCTGCTCCATGTGCCTGGCCATGAACAACGATCGCCTGAATCCCGGCGAGCGCTGCGCATCAACCAGCAACCGTAACTTTGAAGGCCGTCAGGGCCGCGGCGGACGTACCCACTTAGTCAGCCCGGCTATGGCCGCAGCGGCAGCCGTGACCGGCCATTTCGCCGATATCCGCGACATCAAATAAGGAGACCATCATGGCAGAGAAATTTACCCAACATACGGGCCTGGTGGTTCCGCTGGATGCCGCAAACGTCGATACCGATGCGATCATTCCTAAGCAGTTCCTGCAGAAAGTGACGCGCACCGGTTTTGGCGCGCATCTGTTCAACGACTGGCGTTTTCTTGACGATCGGGGACAACAGCCCAACCCGGAATTCGTCCTGAACTTCCCGGAGTATAAAGGCGCATCGATCCTGCTGGCGCGGGAAAACTTCGGCTGCGGCTCCTCCCGTGAGCATGCGCCGTGGGCATTAACCGATTACGGTTTTAAAGTGGTTATCGCCCCCAGCTTCGCCGATATCTTTTACGGTAACAGCTTTAACAACCAGCTGCTGCCGGTGACGCTGAGCGATGAACAGGTCGACGAGATGTTCAAGCTGGTCCAGGCGAACCCCGGTATGACGTTCGAAGTGGACCTGGAATCCGAATTGGTGAAAGCGGGTGACAAAACCTACAGCTTTAAAATTGATGCCTTCCGCCGCCACTGTATGCTCAACGGACTTGATAGCATCGGCCTGACGCTGCAGCACGAAGAGGCGATTTCAGCCTACGAAAACAAACTGCCGGCCTTTATGAACTAACCACGCCGTTGATACCCGAGCCCGGTCCTGTGACCGGGCATTTTTTTAGCTTTTTTCGCGCGGATGATGACCCGAAATACGCCCGCCCGGCCCTGACCGATGGACCCTCACATGACGACAGCTGTCACCATTAAAAACATCACCTTTCAGGAAGGCGCTACGTTAATCTGCGTGCCGCTCATCGGCCAGACGCTCGATGAGCTGAAAGCCCATGCCCTTACGCTGGCGGAGGCCGGGGCCGATCTTATCGAATGGCGCGTCGACCACTTTATCCGCGTCCATGACCAGCAGCAGGTCCTGCTGGCGCTGACGGAGATTCGCCGGCTGCTCACCGATATACCGCTGCTGTTCACGTTCCGTAGCCACAAAGAGGGGGGTGCAACGGAGCTCGGCGATGACGCGTACTTCGCCCTCAATCGCCTGGCCGTCGCCAGCGGGCTGGTGGACATCATTGATATTGAGCTCTTCAATGATGAAGCGCCGATCCGGGCGTTGATCGCCGAAGCTCATACCGCCGGGGTGAAAGTGATTATGAGCAATCATGATTTCCAAAAAACACCGCCGCAGGAAGAGATCATCGCCCGGCTACGCCGCATGCAGGAGCTGGGCGCCGATCTGCCGAAAATAGCGGTCATGCCTCAGTCGCCACAAGACGTGCTGACATTACTGTCCGCCACGCTGGTCATGAAAGAGCAGTACGCCACTCGCCCATTAATCACGATGTCGATGGGCAAACTGGGCGGCGTCAGCCGGGTCACCGGGCGCCTGTTCGGCTCAGCGATGACGTTTGGCAGCGTGGGCCAGGCGTCGGCGCCCGGACAAATTGCCGTGCGTCAGCTGCGGGAAATGATGAATATTCTGTCCTGAAAGCACGCCGCATCACAGCAGTCTGCGGTGCGGCGTCTGGCTAAATATCTTTGACTTTGCTGGTCAAAAACAGCGTCAGCAGCGAGATGGCGGCAATGACCCAGTACACGCTGGCGTGGCCGTAGTTTTGCGACAACGCTCCCTGCAGCACGCCGGCGAGAATCACCCCGGTGGAAATACTGTTGGTAAACAGCGTCGTGGCCGCTCCGGCCCGCCCCGGCATCAAATCCTGGAACCACAGCATGCCAATCCCGGCGACAATACCGATAAAAATGGCGTTAAACAGCTGCAGCGCCAGCAGCGCGCTACGATCGTGAAACACGATCAGACCAAGATAAAACAGCACGCCGGCAGCCACCGCAGCGACCATCATTTTACGTTTACCCCAGCGCTTGACGTAATACCCCGCCAGGATCATCGCCGGGATCTCCAGCCCGGCCGCCGTCCCCATCAGGATCCCGGCCAGACTATCCGGCAAGCCAAGATCGCTACTGATCCACAGCGGCATATCGATGATATACATGGTGTTGCAGGTCCACATCAGCGTCGACGCGATAAACAGCATACGCACGTTTTTATCTTGCCAGCCGCCGGCCTGCGCTACGACGCCCGCCGCTTCCGCGGGCTGCTCCACCCGGGCAACCGACGGCAGCTTAACGGCAATTAACGCCAGGCTAATCACGAAAATACCGGCCGCAATCGCGAACATGGTGGTAAAGCCATAGTTCAGCGCCAGCATGAAGGCCAGCGGCGGCCCGATCACCCACGCCAGCGACAGCTGGGCACGCATGACCGAGCTGAACATCACCACTTCCCGCGCCGAACTATCGGCATATTCCCGCGCCAGGGCGAACAATTGAGGCATCGCGGCATTGGCAATCGACGCCAGCATCACCCCGCAGGTGATCAATGTTAAGTAGTGACGGTTAAACGCAAACAGCAGCGCGTTGCCCACCGCCATCAGGCAGCAGAACATGATCAACCGCCGACGATCCCCCCGGCTATCGGAACGTTTCGCCAGCGCCAGACTCACCAGAATACCGGCGATCGCGTTCACGGTATAAAACAGGCCGACCCAGAAAGGCTGTGCGCCCACCTCGCGGCTGAGGAACAAGCTGAGGGTTGGCGCCTGCAGCGCGCCCGCAATACCCATCATAAAAGCGACCAGCATAAACGCCGCGTATACACCGTTAAGCCGCCGTCCCATCGTCATCAACCAGAGCATGTCATGTCCTTAAAGCACGCGAAGAAAACGAAAAAAGCCAGCAGAAGTCATCTGCTGGCGGGTGATTTTATACTCTATCTATTTCAAGTGACAGGCTGGCGACCGAAACGTTATGGCTCAGTCAACTGGCCTGGGTGTGAAAGAGGATAAGTACACACCAATACTCAGTCACACATGATGTGGGCAAGTCAATGATCAGAGGTCTGTGACGTAACTCCCCACTGCATCAGCTCGCCAAGAATCTTCTGCTGTCTCCCTGCCATCAGGCGGGCCAGCCATGACGCGTCCTGCGTCGCAGAAAAGTAGCGTTGGTAGAACTGTTTCGCGGTAGACCTCATCATATTCACCTCCTCGCTTCATCGGAATGCATTATTGGCCTAATATAGGGATTAATAAATTGCTGAGTTTTCATCAGGAGTTCCCCTTTTATGTCTTCTGCTCGTCTGCAACAACAGTTCATCCGCTTATGGCAGTGCTGCGAAGGTAAATCGCAGGAGACAACCCTTAACGAACTGGCGGAGATGCTCTGCTGCTCGCGCCGCCATATGCGTACGCTGTTGAATATGATGGAAGAACGCGGCTGGTTAACCTGGGAAGCGGAAGCCGGGCGCGGCAAGCGTTCAAAGCTGGCTTTCCTGTATACCGGCCTGGCGCTGCAGCAGCAGCGGGCCGAGGATCTGCTGGAACAGGATCGTATCGATCAGCTGGTCCAGTTGGTGGGCGATAAGGCCGCGGTTCGTCAGATGCTGGTCTCGCATCTGGGCCGCAGCTTCCGACAGGGGCGGCATATTCTGCGCGTTCTCTACTACCGGCCGATGAAAAACCTGCTCCCCGGCAGCGCGCTGCGCCGCTCGGAAAACCATATCGCCAGGCAGATCTTTAGCGCCCTGACGCGGGTAAATGAGGAAAACGGGGAACTGGAAGCCGATATTGCGCACCACTGGCAGCAGCTTACGCCCACCCACTGGCGTTTTTTTCTCCGCCCCGGCATTCATTTTCACCACGGGAGAGAGCTGGAGATGGAGGATGTCATTGCTTCGTTGCAGCGCAGCAACAATCTGCCGCTCTACTCACATATTGAACGTATTGCCTCCCCCACCGCCTGGACGCTGGATATACATCTGACGCAACCCGATCGCTGGCTACCGTGGCTGCTCGGCCAGGTGTCGGCCGTCGTCTTGCCGCGTGAATGGCAGTCGATGGAGAATTTCTCGGCAATGCCGGTAGGTACCGGGCCTTATGCGGTGGTGCGCAACAATCAAAACCAGCTGAAGATCCATGCTTTTGACGATTATTTCGGTTACCGGGCGTTAATTGATGAAGTTAACGTCTGGGTCCTGCCAGAGATTAGCGAAGAGCCCAACGGCGGCCTGACGCTACAGGGGACCACGCAAAGTGAGAAAGCGGTTGAGAGCCGGCTGGAGGAAGGGTGCTACTATTTGCTGTTTGATGCCCGCACTCCCCTCGGCAGCAATCTCGCGGTTCGCCAGTGGCTCAGCTATCTGCTACAGCCCGCCAATCTGCTATATCACGCCGGTGAACAGTACCAGGGCAACTGGTTCCCGGCCTATGGTCTGCTGCCCCGCTGGCACCACGCTCGCAGTCATGCCTGTGAAAAACCGCCGGGGCTGGAGTCTGTCACCCTCACCTACTATCGGGATCACGTCGAACACCGCGTGATGGGCGGGATCATGGCAACACTGCTGGCGGAGCATCAGGTCAAGCTGGAGATTCAGGAGCTGGAATACGAAGAGTGGCACCGTGGCGAGGTGGTCAGCGATATCTGGTTAAACAGCGCCAACTTTACCCTACCGATTGATTTTTCTCTGTTTGCCTTACTGTATGAGGTCCCGCTGATACGACATTGTATTCCTGTCGACTGGGAGCAGGATGCCCGTCGCTGGCACGCAGGCGAGCTCAACCCGGCCACCTGGAGCCAGCAGCTGCTGGCCAATCAAACCATCGTGCCGCTGATCCACCACTGGCTGATGATCCAGGGGCAGCGCAGTATGCGTGGCGTAAGAATGAATACGCTCGGCTGGTTTGATTTCAAATCCGCATGGTTTGCGCCGCCGGATCCCTGATAGCCCTCCCGGCAGGCGCTGAAGCGCTTTCCGTCAGTTCACAAAATCATTACACTATCGCCGTTCTCAACGGGGTGCTGATATACGTACACAATTTCATTCGGGTTGCATCAAGACGGCAAGCAAGTGAATCCCCAGCAGCATAGAAAACTATGTGACTGGGGTGAACACGCGATGCTAACGCAGAGGCAGCGCGAAGAATGAAGTGTATAGGCTGAGAAAATACCCGTCGAACCTGATCCGGATAACGCCGGCGAAGGGATTTGAGGCCTACTCAAAATCCTTTGCCCCCCCTTGTTTATGAGGTGCAAAGTGTTGAAAAAATTACTCCCGCTGCTGGCGCTGGTCGCCGCTCCCGCGTTTGCTAAACCTGTACTCACCGTCTACACCTATGACTCCTTTTCGGCAGACTGGGGCCCTGGACCGGTAGTGAAAAAAACCTTTGAAGCCGACTGCAACTGTGAACTGAAGTTCGTGGCGCTGGAAGATGGCGTTTCGTTGCTTAATCGTCTGCGGATGGAAGGTAAGAATAGCAAAGCCGATGTGGTACTCGGCCTGGATAACAACCTGCTGGAAGCGGCTACGCAGAGCAAATTGTTCGCCAAAAGCCAGGTACCGGCCAGCGCGGTCACGGTCCCGGGCGGCTGGGATAACGACACTTTTGTGCCGTTTGATTACGGCTATTTCGCCTTTGTCTACGACAAAAACAAGCTGAAAAACCCGCCGAAAAGCCTGAAAGAGCTGGTGGAAAGCGATCAAAAATGGCGCGTGATCTACGAAGATCCCCGCACCAGCACCCCGGGTCTGGGGCTGCTGCTGTGGATGCAAAAAGTGTATGGCAAGCAGTCGCCGGAAGCCTGGCAAAAACTGGCGGCGAAAACCGTCACCGTCACCAAAGGCTGGAGCGAGGCCTACGGTCTGTTCCTTAAAGGGGAAAGCGACCTGGTTCTTAGCTACACCACATCGCCGGCCTACCACATCATTGAAGAGAAAAAAGACCAGTACGCGGCCGCCAGTTTCGCCGAAGGCCACTATCTGCAGGTTGAAGTCGCCGCGCGCACCGCCGCCAGCAAACAACCGGAGCTGGCGGAGAAATTCCTCAAGTTTATGGTGTCTCCGGCGTTCCAGAATGCCATCCCGACCGGCAACTGGATGTATCCGGTCACCCAGGTTGCGCTACCCGCGGGCTTTGAGACCTTACCGAAACCGCAAACCACGCTGGAATATACCCCGCAGCAGGTCGCCGCAGAACGTCAAAACTGGATTAATGCATGGCAACGCGCCGTCAGCCGCTAAATATCGGCTGGCTGGCGCCGGGTCTGACGGCCGCTGCGCTGCTGGTCGCCGTCGCACTGGCCGCATTCCTCGCGCTCTGGGGCAGTGCGCCGGAGGCGTCGTGGCGTTCGATTTTCAGCGACAGCTATCTGTGGCACGTTATCCGTTTCTCTTTCTGGCAGGCGTTTCTCTCCGCGCTCTTCTCCGTCGTACCGGCGATTTTTCTCGCCCGCGCCCTCTATCGTCGTCGCTTCCCGGGGCGTACGCTGCTGCTGCGCCTGTGCGCCATGACGCTGATTCTGCCGGTACTGGTGGCCGTCTTTGGTATTCTCAGCGTCTATGGCCGTCAGGGCTGGCTGGCGACACTGTTTAACGCCGTCGGCTGGCAGTGGGATTTCTCGCCGTATGGACTGCAAGGCATCCTGCTGGCGCACGTTTTTTTCAATATGCCGATGGCAACCCGGCTGCTGCTGCAGGCGCTGGAGAATATCCCCGGAGAGCAGCGCCAGATCGCCGCCCAGCTGGGCATGCGCGGCTACCACTTTTTCCGTCTGGTGGAGTGGCCCTGGCTACGGCGGCAAATTCCCCCGGTCGCGGCACTGATCTTTATGCTCTGCTTCGCCAGCTTTGCCACCGTGCTGTCGCTCGGCGGCGGCCCACGGGCCACAACGATTGAGCTGGCAATCTACCAGGCGCTGAACTTTGATTATGACCCGGCCCGTGCGGCGATGCTGGCGCTGATCCAGATGGTCTGCTGTCTTGGGCTGGTGCTTCTCGCCCAGCGCCTGAGCAAGGCCGTTGCTATCGGCACCACGCAAGTTCACGGCTGGCGCGATCCGGACGATCGCCTGCACAGTCGCCTGAGCGATACCGCGCTGATCGTTCTCACGCTACTGTTACTGCTGCCCCCGCTGCTGGCGGTCGTGGTCGACGGTCTGAATAACAACCTGCTCAGCGTCCTGGCGCAGCCCGCGCTGTGGCAGGCATTCTGCACTTCGTTACGCATCGCGGTTTCCGCCGGTCTGCTCAGCGTCATGTTAACGATGATGCTGCTGTGGAGCAGCCGTGAATTGCGTCTTCGTAAGCGACCGCTGGCGGGCCAGACGCTGGAACTCAGCGGTATGCTGATCCTTGCAATGCCGGGAATCGTGCTGGCGACCGGCTTCTTTTTATTGCTCAATAACAGTATTGGACTGCCGGCTTCCGCCGACGGGATTGTGATCTTCACCAATGCGCTGATGGCTATCCCCTATGCCCTGAAGGTGCTGGAAAACCCGATGCGCGATATTGCCGTCCGCTACGGTATGCTCTGTCACTCTCTGGGCATGAGCGGTTTTACCCGCTTGAGGGTTATCGAGCTGCGCGCATTAAAGCGTCCGCTGGCCCAGGCGCTGGCGTTTGCCTGCGTCCTGTCCATCGGCGATTTCGGCGCCGTGGCGCTGTTCGGTAACGAACAATTCCGTACGCTGCCGTTCTATCTGTACCAGCAAATTGGCTCTTATCGTAGCCAGGATGGCGCCGTCACTGCCCTGCTGCTGCTACTGCTGTGCTTTTTACTCTTTACCGTGATTGAGAGACTTCCGGGACGTGATGCTAAAACTGAATGATGTGACCTGGCTTTACCAGCATCTGCCGATGCGCTTCACGCTCTCCGTCCAGCAGGGTGAACGCCTCGCCGTGCTCGGCCCCAGCGGCGCGGGCAAAAGCACGCTGCTCAATCTGATCGCCGGCTTTCTCCCCCCGGCGAGCGGCACGATTCTGATTAACGACCAGCCTCATACCACTACGCCGCCGGCCCGGCGTCCGGTATCGATGCTGTTTCAGGAAAACAATCTCTTTCATCATCTTACCGTCCGCCAGAATATCGCTCTCGGGATGCATCCGGGGCTGAAGCTTAACCCGGCGCAGACCGCCAGCCTGCAGACGATAGCCGGACAAATGAGCATCGATTCACTGCTGGACAGATTACCGGGCGAGCTCTCCGGCGGACAGCGCCAACGCGTGGCGCTGGCGCGCTGTCTGGTCCGGGAACAGCCGGTCCTGCTGCTGGACGAGCCTTTTTCTGCACTCGACCCCGCACTGCGCCAGGAGATGCTGACGCTGGTGAGCGATGTCTGTCAGCGTCAGCATCTGACGCTGCTGATGGTGTCACATAGCGTGGAAGATGCCGCCCGCATCGCGCCGCGCTCGCTGGTGGTGGCCGACGGGCGGATAGCCTGGGACGGCGCGACCGAAACGTTGCTCAGCGGCAACAGCAGCGCCTCTCACCTGTTAGGTATTAGCGCGCGATAACCTTGTGCAGAATATCGAGATAGACAGGCATCAGAGGATGGCGAATCACCAGGGTTAGCGCTGCGCCGGCGAGAACCACCGTCACCGGCGTCAGCCACAGCAGACGCGAGCGAGGTAAGAGCCGCGTCAGGCGATCGCGCATTTTCGCGCTGCGCCACAAGCGCCAGCACAGCCAGCCCGCCAGCCAAACCAGCAGCGCGGCAGCCAACAGCAGCCACTTGAAGCTGCCGCTGTGCTCATTGGTGGGAATATCAATCGCCGCGCCGGCCAGAATACCCGGCAAGAAGTACAGCGGCGGCCACAGCAGGCAACCAATAATATTGGGCAGAATAAACTTCGCCAGCGGGAGATCGAGCATGCCGGCGACCATCGGCACCAGCGGCCGCGTCGGGCCAACAAAGCGGCCGATAAGAATCGTGATCATGCTGTGCTGATGCAACGCATGTTCCGTTTTATCCAACAGCGCCTTGTTTTTCTTCATAAAAGACCAGCGATGGAGCGGTTTTTTAAACCGCCAGCCGAGCCAGAAAGAGATCCAGTCGCCGAGTAAACACCCGATAATCCCCGCCAGCCACGCCTGCCAGAAATTGACGTCTCCGCTGCCAATCAGCGCCCCCAGCCCGGCCATCATCACCGTTCCCGGTAATATCAGCCCCACCAGCGCCAGTGATTCAAGGAAGGCGACCAGCATCACGGCTATCAGGGAATAGACCGTAGACTGGGTGATAAAATGTTCCAGCAATGCTTGCATAATGTGCCCGGTATCAAAACGAAGCACGGATTCTCCGGAGCCGTCGCGCCTTCGTCAAGTCATCAATTGTCTGGATAGTTTACTGGTTGTGACAATTATCCGGCGCAACATTTCATTTTCTTTACGTTTTATTCACACCCGGCACGGAATTCACTGGGGCTGGCCCCGGTGCATTTCTTAAACACCCGCGAAAAGTAGAGCTGGTCTTCAAACCCGACGTTGCGCCCTACCGTGGCGATGGGCATACGCGTGGTGCTGAGCAGCAGCTTCGCCTGGCTGATGCGCTGATCTTCCCGCCACCCCAGCACGCTGATCCCCAGCTGCTGGCGGAACAGATGAGACAGGCGCGAAGGCGACAGGCAGACATGCTGGGCGACGCTGGCGATATCGAAATGGCTATCCGCGAGGTGATCGCTGATGTACTGGCAGGCATCGCGCACGCGATTGTCCAGCGGCGGATGCAGAGACTCATTAATCGCCTCCATGCGCCTTAACAGCAGCTGCTCGAGCAAATTGATCGCCAGCAGCTCCGAATAGCGTCCGGCCCCCTGACCCGCCTCAACGATCTGGCCAAACAGCTCGCAAAAACGCGCCTGCCACTGCTCATCAGGACGGAAAAAGCCGGTCTGGGCGAATATCGTCGGCCAGTTCAGCCATTCATGCCAGTAGGCGCGCGGCCGGAAGTAGACCCACTGGTGATACCATTCACGGGCATCGGGATGGCGGCCATAGTGATGAATTTCTCCCGGCGGAAAAAGCAAAATATCCCCCGGCCGGCAGATAAACTGCTCATCGTGATTGTTAATCACCCCTTCACCGCGCACCGTCAGGTTCAGAATATATCCCTTCATCCCGAGCGGACGGTCAATAAAGAAATCCAGATAGCCATCGGCATCAATCGGCGTCAGCCCCGTCACCAGATGGGCATTAAACGAGTAGCCCGGCAGCAGCGGATCGTTTTGTGTTTCAGCCATAGGCTCAGCTCTCCTGGATATATTATGGAAACCAATTGTCCATATTCAACATTGTACTGCTAACGCGGGTTGCCGTACTGGGACGGCGGTTGAAATTTCGATCAAAACCCGCCTCGTCACAGCAAAAATCGATGATAGCGCACAATGAAAGCACTTTTATCGCATAACAGAAGTGTCTATAAATACGGCAGAAAAGTCCACATTGAATATTTGCACGGCGTCACACTTTGCGATGCAATAGCAAAATAGTCCATAAGATTAGCGAATACGGCCTGACGGTTTTTGGCGTGAATATCTACTGTTTCACCATGAATGGTTTTCTGCATGGAGTAACAGCATGGCAATTGCGATTGGCCTCGATTTTGGTAGTGATTCCGTACGCGCACTGGCAGTGGAATGCGCCACCGGCGAGGAGCTGGCCACCAGCGTAGAGTGGTATCCGCGCTGGCAGGAGGGGCTGTTTTGCGATGGCCCGAATAACCGGTTTCGCCACCATCCGCGCGACTACATTGAATCGATGGAAGCCGCGCTGAAAAGTGTGTTGGCATTGTTAAGCGCCGAACAGCGTGCCGGGGTCGTGGGTATCGGCGTCGATAGCACCGGCTCAACGCCGGCGCCGATCGATGCCGACGGCAACGTGCTGGCGCTGCGCGAAGAGTTTGCCGATAACCCCAACGCCATGTTCGTGCTGTGGAAGGACCACACGGCGGTCGAAGAGGCGGAAGCCATTACTCGCCTGTGCCATCAGCCGGGTAAAGAGGACTACTCCCGCTACATTGGCGGCATCTACTCCAGCGAGTGGTTCTGGGCCAAAATACTCCACGTCACCCGTCAGGACAGCGCCGTCGCCGAGGCAGCCGCTTCGTGGATTGAGCTGTGCGACTGGATTCCCGCCCTGCTTTCCGGCACCACCCGCCCGCAGGATATTCGTCGCGGCCGCTGCAGCGCCGGCCATAAATCACTGTGGCACGAAAGCTGGGGCGGACTGCCGCCGGTCAGCTTCTTCGATGAACTCGATCCGATTATCAACCGGTACCTGAGCTGGCCGCTGTTTAGCGACACCTGGACCGCCGATGTACCGGTCGGCACCCTCTGCGCCGAATGGGCGCAGCGCCTGGGCCTGCCGGAAACCGTCATTCTGTCCGGCGGCGCCTTCGACTGCCATATGGGCGCAGTCGGCGCCGGCGCGCAGCCTAACGCCCTGGTCAAAGTCATCGGCACCTCCACCTGCGACATTCTGATCGCCGATAAACAGAGCGTGGGCAATCGCACAGTCAAGGGGATCTGCGGCCAGGTCGATGGCAGCGTCGTCCCTGACTTTATTGGTATGGAGGCCGGACAATCCGCCTTTGGCGATATCTACGCCTGGTTTGGCCGTATTCTCGGCTGGCCGCTGGAACAGCTGGCACAGCAGCATCCGGAGCTGAAAACACAGATTGCTGCCCAGCAAAAGCAGCTGCTGCCATCGCTGACTGAGGCCTGGGCCAAAAACCCGTCGCTGGAACATCTGCCGGTGGTTCTGGACTGGTTTAACGGCCGTCGCACCCCCAATGCCAACCAGCGCCTGAAAGGGGTCATTACCGATCTGAATCTCGCCACCGATGCGCCGGCGCTCTTTGGCGGTCTGGTGGCGGCCACCGCCTTCGGCGCACGCGCCATTATGGAGTGCTTCACCGAACAGGGTATCCCGGTTAACAACGTGATGGCGCTGGGCGGTATTGCGCGGAAAAACCCGGTCATTATGCAGGCCTGCTGTGACGTGCTGAACCGGCCGCTGCAAATCGTCGCCTCCGATCAGTGCTGCGCGCTCGGCGCGGCTATCTTCGCTGCCGTCGCCGCAGGCGTACACCAGGATATCCCGACCGCCCAGCACAGCATGGCAAGCGAGGTCGAAAGCACCCTGCAGCCGCGTCCTGCCCAGGCTCAACGCTTTGAACAACTTTATCAGCGCTACCAGCAGTGGTCGGTCAGCGCCGAGCAACAGTATCTCCCTTCGGCTGCGAAGGCGGACAAAGCCCCGCTTTCTCAGGCAGCTCTCACCCATTAAGGACACCAAAATGACGATTTTTGATAACTACGAAGTATGGTTCGTGATTGGCAGCCAGCATTTGTATGGCCCGGAAACGCTGCGTCAGGTCACGAAGCATGCCGAGCATGTGGTGAACAGCCTGAATGCGGAAGCAAAGCTGCCGTGCAAGCTGGTGTTAAAGCCGCTGGGCACCACGCCGGATGAGATTACCCATATCTGCCGCGACGCTAACTATGATGATAAATGTGCCGGCATGATGGTGTGGCTGCATACCTTCTCTCCGGCCAAAATGTGGATTAACGGCCTGACTATCCTCAATAAGCCGCTGCTACAGTTCCACACGCAATACAACGCGTCGCTGCCGTGGGACAGTATCGATATGGACTTTATGAACCTGAACCAGACCGCGCACGGCGGCCGCGAGTTCGGCTTCATCGGCGCGCGCATGCGCCAGCAGCACAGCGTGGTCACCGGCCACTGGCAGGACCAGAGCGCCCATCAGCGCATCGGCTCCTGGATGCGCCAGGCGGTTTCTAAGCAGGATACCCGTCATCTGAAAGTCTGCCGCTTCGGCGACAACATGCGTGAAGTCGCGGTCACCGATGGCGATAAAGTTGCCGCCCAGATCAAATTCGGCTTTTCGGTCAATACCTGGGCGGTGGGCGATCTGGTTCAGGTGGTCAACAGCATCAGCGAGGGGGAGATCAGCGCGCTGGTTGATGAGTATGAAAGCAGCTATCGCCTGACCCCGGCGGCGCAAATCCACGGTGATAAGCGGCAGAATGTGCTCGATGCCGCGCGCATTGAGCTGGGGATGAAACGCTTCCTTGAACAGGGCGGTTTCCATGCTTTCACCACCACCTTTGAAGATTTGCACGGCCTGAAGCAGCTCCCGGGCCTCGCCGTACAGCGTCTGATGCAGCAGGGCTATGGCTTTGCCGGCGAAGGCGACTGGAAAACCGCCGCCCTGCTTCGCATCATGAAGGTGATGTCAACCGGTCTGCAGGGCGGCACCTCCTTTATGGAGGACTACACCTACCACTTCGATAACGGCAACGATCTGGTGCTGGGCTCGCATATGCTGGAAGTGTGCCCGACTATCGCCACGGCAGACAAACCGATCCTCGACGTTCAGCCGCTGGGCATCGGCGGTAAAGCCGATCCGGCGCGCCTGATCTTCAATACGCAGACCGGCCCGGCCCTCGTCGCCAGCCTGATCGATCTTGGCGATCGTTTCCGCCTGCTGGTTAACACCGTGGAAACGGTACCGACGCCGCACGATCTGCCGAAGCTGCCGGTTGCCAACGCGCTGTGGAAAGCCCAGCCGGATCTGCGCACCGCGTCTGAAGCCTGGATCATCGCCGGTGGCGCGCATCACACCGTCTTTAGCCACGCGCTGACGCTCGATGATATGCGCCAGTTTGCCGAGCTACAGGATATCGAACTGGCGGTAATCGATAACGAAACCCGTCTGCCGTCCTTTAAAGACGCGCTGCGCTGGAACGAAGTTTATTACGCTGCAAAACGTTAACCACGACAGCTAATTGCCCGGCGGCACTTCGTTTGCCGGGCCTACAAACTGCGGTTTGGTAGGCCGGGTCAGGGAAGCGCCATCGGCAAGGAGAACGCAATGCTCGAAGCCTTAAAGCAGCAGGTGCTTGACGCTAACCTGGCCCTGCCGAAACACAATCTCGTCACCCTCACCTGGGGCAACGTTAGCGCCGTCGATCGCGAGCGCGGCGTGCTGGTGATTAAGCCATCGGGCGTCGACTACAGCGCAATGGGCGCCGACGATATGGTGGTGGTGAGTCTTGAAAGCGGCGAGGTGGTCGAAGGGAAAAAGAAACCCTCTTCAGATACACCGACCCATCGCCTGCTCTACCAGGCCTTCCCGTCATTGGGCGGGATTGTCCATACCCATTCGCGCCACGCCACCATCTGGGCGCAGGCCGGGCAAGCGATTCCGGCGACCGGTACCACCCATGCCGATTATTTCTATGGCCCGGTGCCCTGCACCCGCCTGATGACCGATGAGGAAATCAACGGCGAATATGAGTGGGAAACCGGGCGCGTTATCGTCGAAACGTTCCGCGAACAGGGCATTGATCCGGCGCAGATGCCCGGCGTGCTGGTGCATTCGCACGGCCCCTTCGCCTGGGGGAAAAACGCCGAAGATGCGGTACATAACGCTATCGTGCTGGAAGAGATCGCCTATATGGGGATTTTCTGCCGCCAGCTGGCGCCGCAGCTGCCCGCGATGCAGCAAACGCTGCTGGACAAGCACTACCTGCGCAAACACGGGGCCAAAGCCTACTACGGCCAGTAAGCCTCGCCGGTCGCGCTGCGCTTACCGGGGTAACCTCATTCTACCCCGTAGCCCAGATAAGGCGTCCCGCGCCGCCATCCGGGATTTCCCCGGTCGCGCTGCGCTTACCGGGGTAACCTCATTCTACTTCGTAGCCCGGATAAGGCGTCCCGCGCCGCCATCCGGGATTTCCCCGGTCGCGCTGCGCTTACCGGGGTAACCTCATTCTACTCCGTAGCCCGGATAAGGCGTCCCGCGCCGCCATCCGGGATTTCCCCGGTTGCGCCATACCTGTATAAAACCCCAGCATTATCAGTTGAACCAGGCTATAATCAGGCCTGGTTTATTTGATGAGAACACGGCGTGACCCAGCCACGAGAAGGTTTCTTACTGACCCGTCACTGGCGGGATACCCCGCAGGGCACCGAACTGTCCTTCTGGCTGGCGACAGACGACGGCCCGCTTCAGATCGCCCTCCCGCCGCAGGAGTCGGTGGCGTTTATTCCCGAGGCGCAGCGCGCCCAGGTAGAACGCCTGCTGCAGGGCGAAAACGGCCAACGCCTTGCCCCGCTCAGCTTAAAAGACTTCCACCGTCAGCCGGTTTTTGGCCTCTATTGCCGCGCGCATCGTCAGCTGATGCGTCTGGAAAAGAAGCTGCGTGAAAACGGCATCACCGTCTATGAAGCCGATATCCGCCCGCCGGAACGCTACCTGATGGAGCGCTTTATTACCGCTCCGGTTTGGGTCGAAGGCGACGCGCGCGGGGCGCAGTTGGTCAACGCCCGCATGAAGCCCAACCCGCACTATCGGCCGCCGCTGAAGTGGGTGTCGCTGGATATTGAAACCAGCCGCCACGGCGAGCTGTACTGTATCGGGCTGGAAGGCTGCGGGCAACGGGTGGTCTACATGCTCGGGCCGGAACCGGCGACCTCTCCCGCCGTCGATTTCCAGCTGGAGTACGTCTCCAGCCGCCCGCAGCTGCTGGAAAAACTCAACGCCTGGTTTGCCGAACACGACCCGGATGTCCTGATCGGCTGGAACGTTATCCAGTTCGACCTGCGGGTCCTGCAAAAGCATGCCGAACGCTATCGCATTCCGCTGATGCTCGGCCGTGGGAATACGGAACTGGAGTGGCGCGAGCACGGCTTTAAGCAGGGCGTCTTCTTTGCCCAGGCCGACGGCCGGCTGATTATTGACGGTATCGAAGCATTGAAATCGGCCTTCTGGAACTTCTCCTCTTTTTCCCTTGAGGCGGTAGCGCGTGAGCTGCTCGGCGAGGGGAAAGCGATAGATAATCCCTGGGATCGGATGGACGAAATCGACCGCCGCTTCAACGAAGATAAACCGGCGCTGGCGACCTATAATCTGCAGGACTGCGAGCTGGTCACGCGTATCTTCCATAAAACGGAGATCATGCCGTTTCTGCTCGAGCGGGCCACGGTCAACGGCCTGCCCGCCGACCGCCACGGTGGTTCCGTTGCCGCCTTCAGCCATCTCTATTTTCCACGCATGCACCGGTTGGGTTACGTCGCCCCTAACCTGGGCGAAGTGCCGCCGCAGGCCAGTCCCGGCGGTTACGTCATGGACTCGCGCCCCGGTCTCTATGATTCGGTGCTGGTTCTGGATTATAAAAGCCTCTACCCTTCGATTATCCGCACCTTTTTGATCGACCCGGTCGGGCTTATCGAAGGGATGGCTCAGCCGGACAATGCGCACAGCACCGAGGGTTTTCTCGGCGCCCGTTTCTCGCGGCAGAGCCATTGTCTGCCGGGGATTGTCGGGCAAATCTGGCACGGCCGCGATGATGCCAAACGGCACCAGAATAAACCCCTTTCTCAGGCGCTGAAGATCATTATGAACGCCTTCTATGGCGTGCTCGGCACCAGCGCCTGTCGTTTTTTCGATCCCCGTCTGGCCTCTTCTATCACCATGCGCGGGCATGCGATTATGCGCCAGACCAAAGCGCTGATTGAGTCGCAGGGCTATGACGTTATCTACGGCGATACCGACTCCACCTTCGTCTGGCTTAAACGTCCTCATCGCGAAGAAGAGGCGACGCAAATCGGCCGCTCGCTGGTCGCTTTCGTCAACGACTGGTGGGCCGCTGAGCTGAGTAAAGACCAGCTCACCAGCACTCTCGAGCTGGAGTTTGAAACCCACTTCAGCCGCTTTTTAATGCCGACCATTCGCGGCGCCGATACCGGCAGTAAGAAACGCTACGCCGGAATGATTCAGGAGGGAGAGGCGCAGCGAATGGTCTTCAAAGGACTGGAGACGGTGCGCACCGACTGGACGCCGCTGGCCCAACAGTTCCAGCAGGAGCTGTATCTGCGCATTTTCCGCCACCAGCCCTATCGCGACTATATTCTGGAAACCATTGCTAAGCTGATGAGCGGTGAGCTCGACGATCGTTTGATCTACCGTAAGCGCCTGCGCCGCCCGCTGGCCGAATACCAGCGCAACGTGCCGCCGCATGTCCGCGCCGCACGGCTGGCCGATGAGCAAAACGTCAGGCTGGGCAGGCCGCAGCAGTACCAGCAGCGCGGCAGCATCCAGTATGTCTGGACCACCAGCGGCCCGGAGCCGGTGGATTATCAGCTGTCGCCGCTCGATTATGAGCACTATTTGTCAAAGCAACTTCAGCCGGTCGCGGAAGGAATACTTCCCTTTGTCGACGATGATTTTGCTACAATAGTAACAGGGCAACTGGGGCTATTTTGATTTCCTCGCCATTTCAATTTCCAGCCACCATATCTGCAAATTGAAGGGCGACGAGGACGTGACGAACGCGCTGCCATCCAGTAATATAGCGCCCTTTCCATTCCTGGACCCAATCTTGATCTCTCTCTGGCTTGCCTGGAGAAGATTAACTATTGCCTGCAATTTAAGAACACAAGAGCTGAACATATATGCCTTTTACACTTGGTCAACGCTGGATTAGCGACACAGAGAGCGAACTGGGATTAGGGACGGTAGTTGCGCTGGATGCGCGCATGGTGACCTTGCTTTTCCCCGCCATCGGCGAAAACCGTCTGTACGCGCGCAATGATTCCCCGATCACCCGCGTGATGTTTAACCCGGGTGATACCATCACCAGCCATGAAGGCTGGCAGCTCCAGGTTGACGAAGTTAATGAAGAAAACGGCCTGCTGTCCTACACCGGTACCCGTCTCGATACCGAAGAACCCAACGTCACGCTGCGCGAAGTGCTGCTCGACAGCAAACTGGTGTTCAGCAAACCGCAGGACCGCCTGTTCGCCGGTCAGATCGACAGGATGGACCGTTTTGCGCTGCGCTACCGCGCCCGCAAATACCAGAGCGAGCAGTATCGGATGCCGTGGAGCGGCCTGCGCGGACAGCGCACCAGCCTGATTCCCCACCAGCTGCATATCGCCCATGATGTCGGCCGTCGCCACGCGCCGCGCGTCCTGCTGGCCGATGAAGTCGGTCTGGGTAAAACCATCGAAGCCGGGATGATTCTGCATCAGCAGCTGCTTGCCGGCGCCGCCGAACGCGTGCTGATCATCGTCCCGGAAACCCTGCAGCATCAGTGGCTGGTCGAGATGCTGCGCCGCTTCAACCTGCGTTTCTCGCTGTTTGACGATGAGCGTTATGCCGAAGCCCAGCACGATGCCTATAACCCGTTCGAGACCGAACAGCTGGTGATCTGCTCGCTGGATTTCGTGCGCCGCAGCAAGCAGCGTCTTGAGCACCTGTGCGATGCCGAATGGGACCTGATGATCGTCGATGAAGCGCACCACCTGGTGTGGAGCGAAGAGGCGCCGAGCCGCGAATATCAGGCAATCGAGCAGCTGGCCGAACGTGTGCCGGGCGTGCTGCTGCTGACCGCTACGCCGGAACAGCTGGGTATGGAAAGCCACTTCGCCCGTCTGCGCCTGCTGGATCCCAACCGCTTCCACGATTTCGAGCAGTTCGTTGAAGAACAACAGAATTACCGCCCGGTGGCCGATGCCGTCGCCCTGCTGCTGGCTGGCAACAAGCTGAGCGATACCGAGCTGAACACCCTCGGCGATCTGATCGGCGAGCAGGATATCGAACCGCTGCTGCAGGCCGCTAACAGCGATCGCGACGACGCCCAGGCCGCTCGCCAGGAGCTGGTCTCGATGCTGATGGATCGCCACGGCACCAGCCGCGTGCTGTTCCGTAATACCCGTAACGGCGTCAAAGGCTTCCCGAAACGCGAGCTGCACACTATTCGTCTGCCGCTGCCCACCCAGTATCAGACGGCGATTAAAGTCTCCGGCATTATGGGGGCGCGTAAAACCGCGGAAGAGCGCGCGCGCGACATGCTCTACCCGGAGCAGATTTATCAAGAATTTGAAGGTGATACCGGTACATGGTGGAACTTCGACCCGCGCGTTGAGTGGCTGATGGGCTATCTCACCAGCCACCGCTCGCAGAAAGTGCTGGTGATCTGTGCGAAAGCGGCCACCGCCCTTCAGCTGGAGCAGGTTCTGCGCGAGCGCGAAGGGATCCGCGCAGCGGTCTTCCATGAAGGTATGTCCATCATTGAGCGCGACCGTGCCGCCGCATGGTTCGCCGAAGAAGATACCGGCGCCCAGGTGCTGCTGTGTTCTGAAATTGGCTCCGAAGGCCGTAACTTCCAGTTTGCCAGCAACCTGGTGATGTTCGATCTGCCGTTCAACCCGGATCTGCTGGAGCAGCGTATTGGTCGTCTCGACCGTATCGGTCAGGCGCACGATATTCAGATCCACGTTCCGTATCTGGAAAGAACCGCGCAGTCCGTACTGGTTCGCTGGTACCACGAAGGGCTTGATGCGTTTGAACATACCTGCCCGACCGGTCGCACCGTGTACGACAGCGTGCACAACGAACTGATTAATTATCTTGCCGCACCGGAAACCAGCGAAGGCTTCGATGAGCTGATCAAAGCCTGCCGCCAGCAGCACGATGCGCTGAAAGCGCAGCTGGAACAGGGGCGCGATCGCCTGCTGGAGATTCACTCCAACGGCGGCGAACAGGCGCAGAAGCTGGCCGAAAGCATTGAAGAGCAGGATGACGATACCAACCTGATCGCCTTTGCCATGAACCTGTTTGATATTGTCGGCATCAACCAGGACGATCGCGGCGAAAACCTGATCGTGCTGACGCCATCCGACCATATGCTGGTTCCGGACTTCCCGGGTCTGCCGGAAGACGGCTGCACCATCACCTTTGAACGTGATGTCGCGCTGTCCCGCGAAGATGCGCAGTTCGTCACCTGGGAGCACCCGCTGATTATCAACGGTCTGGACCTGATCCTTTCCGGCGATACCGGCAGCAGCACTATCTCACTGCTGAAGAACAAAGCGCTGCCGGTCGGTACACTGCTGCTGGAGCTGATTTACGTGGTGGAAGCTCAGGCGCCGAAGCAGCTGCAGCTTAACCGCTTCCTGCCGGCGACGCCGGTGCGCATGCTACTGGATAAAAACGGCAATAACCTCGCCGGTCAGGTGGAGTTTGAAAGCTTCAACCGCCAGCTGAGCGCCGTCAACCGCCATACCGGCAGCAAACTGGTCAACGCGGTGCAGCAGGACGTGCATGCGATCCTCCAGCTCGGTGAGGCGCAGGTTGCCAAAGCCGCGCAGGCGCTGATCGACGCGGCCCGCGATGAAGCCAACGACAAGCTGTCGGCGGAACTCTCTCGTCTGGAAGCATTAAAAGCGGTTAACCCGAACATCCGCGACGATGAACTTGCTGCGATTGAGAGCAACCGTCAGCAGGTGATGGACGCGCTGGCGCAGGCGGGCTGGCGTCTCGATGCGCTGCGCTTAATCGTGGTCACCCACCAGTAACGGAACGCGAATATGGCGATGGAAAACTACAATCCGCCACAGGATCCCTGGCTGGTTATCCTCTATCAGGATGAGCACATCATGGTGGTCAACAAGCCGAGCGGCTTGTTGTCCGTCCCGGGGAGACTGGAGGAGCATAAAGACAGCGTGATGACGCGCGTTCAGCGCGACTTCCCGCAGGCCGAGTCGGTGCACCGCCTCGACATGGCCACCAGCGGCGTGATTGTGGTGGCACTGACCAAAGCGGCGGAACGCGAGCTGAAGCGTCAGTTTCGCGAGCGTGAGCCGAAGAAACAGTACGTCGCCCGCGTGTGGGGACATCCGGAAAAAGCGGAAGGGCTGGTGGATTTACCGCTCATCTGCGACTGGCCGAACCGGCCAAAGCAGAAGGTGTGTTACGAAACCGGCAAAGCGGCACAAACTGAGTATCACGTGCTGGAGTATGCGGACGATAACAGCGCCCGCGTGCGCCTGAAGCCGATTACCGGTCGTTCTCATCAGCTGCGCGTGCATATGCTGGCGCTGGGCCATCCGATTCTTGGCGATCGCTTTTATGCGACGCCAGAGGCGCTGGCGATGGCGCCGCGGCTGCTGCTGCACGCCGAAACGCTGACCATTACCCATCCGGCCTTCGGCAACGCGATGACCTTTCGCGCGCCCGTCGATTTCTGAATGCCGGTATTCCCGGCGCAGCCTAACCCGTAAGCCCTGGAAGCCGCGTGCGACCGGGATATGGCCCCGGATGATGCCTTAGCGGCTTATCCGGGCGACATATTCACGATTTCATCCGTTAATCGCGGGCAAACCACCCATCGATCATCTGCTCAACGCGAGCGACAACCTCTTCGGCATCATGGCGATGCAGGCTCTCACAGGTCTGAGCGGCGTCATCGCACAGCAGGCAACGACGAGTGCCTTCATCCTGTACCTGGCGCCCTTGTTGCGGACAAATCACCTCGATATTCCATAAGCGGCCAAGCGGATGCGTCTGCAGCAGCTCCGTGCATAGCGCATTGACTTCGCTGGCAGGATGCTCAACGCACCACAGCGCCTCCGGCCCGGTTGGCAACCACAGCACCTGACGGTCCAGCGTTTTCCAGCGGCGTTTCCACAGCAGCTGGTCGCAGGCCTGCAGCGCCACGCCCATCATATTGCGATAGCGGATGCTGTCTTTTACCACGCCCGGCGTCACCAGCGTCAGCGCAATGACCGGTTGTTGATAATGGCCGAGCCACTCGGCCTGGCGGGCTGCACGCTGCGCTTTCGTCGCCAGCTCGGTTTCTACGCTGGCGCCCGCACGGGCGGGAGTATCCACAGACATTAATTCCTCTCCTTCACTTGATAAAATGACGGCGGCAAAGCCGCCGCCGCGATAGCGGATTACGCTGCTGATTGTATCGCTAAACGAACAGAATTTAGGACACAGGACAAAGAAATTTTCTTCGTCCTGTGGAGGAAAATTGCAGATTTTCCTGTTAGCGCAGAGCTAAATCATGCAAGGAAATGACTGAGGAACAGCAGACCCAATGAAACATTAATCGCGCCGCCGATACGAGTGGCGATTTGGGCGAACGGCATCAGGCTCATGCGGTTGCCGGAGGTCAGAATTGCCACATCGCCGGTGCCTCCCTGACCACTCTGGCAGCAGGAGACAATCGCCACATCAATCGGGTGCATACCAATCTTTTTACCCACCAGGAACCCGGTCGCCACCAACGCGGAGACGGTACTGACGATCACCAGCAGATTCGTTATCGTAAAGGCGTTCACCAGCTCCTGCCACGGCGTAATGGCGACGCCCACGGCAAACAGAATCGGGTAGGTCACCGCGGTGCGGAAGAATTTGTAGACCATCTGCGACCCTTCCTGCAGGCGCGGCGAGACGCCGTTAACCAGCTTGAGCAGTACCGCCAGAAACAGCATACCCACCGGCGCCGGTAAACCGGTCATTTTCTGTCCCAGCATCCCCAGCATATACAGCAGCACCGCCAGAAGAGCGCCGGATGCCAGCGTCGTCACGTCGGCCTTGCCGCCGGATGTCTCAACGTCGTCTGTACGATGCGTTTCATTGCTGCGGTTCGGCATCAGCTGGCCTTCACCGGTCAGGTGCGGAAAGCGCTTGCCCAGTTGGTTCAGGCAACCGGCAATCACTATTGCCGTCAGGCTGCCCAGCATCACCATCGGTAACACGCGGCCTAATGCCACACCCTGATCCATATGCATCAGGGCGGCATAGCCGATTGACAATGGAATCGCCCCCTCTCCTACGCCACCGGCCATAATCGGCAGCACGATAAAGAAGAACACCTGAAACGGCTCCATCCCCAGAGCCGTACCGACGCCGATGCCCACCAGCATGCCAACGATTTCACCGCACAGCATCGGGAAGAAGATACGCAGAAAGCCCTGAATCAGGGTCGTACGGTTCATGCTCATAATGCTGCCGACGATAATGCAGCAGATATAGAGATAAAGAATATTGGTCGATTTGTAGAATTTGGTCGTGGATTCCACCACCACGTCCGGCAGCAGGCCGTAATGTACCAGCGCGGAAGGGATAAAGGTGGCGCAGATCGCGGCCGCGCCCAGTTTACCGAGGATCGGCAGACGCTTGCCAAACTCACCGCAGGCAAAACCGAAAAAGGCCAGCGTCGCGACCATGACCACGATATCGCTCGGCAACTTTCCGCCCAGACAGTCGAGGGCGATCAATCCACCGGCCAGCAGGAACAAAGGCAGCGGGATAATCCCGACTTTCATATTATCCATCACGTGCCACCAGCGTTGTTTCAAGGTGGCTTTCGGGGTGTCGATGGGATCGAGGGTCGCAGAGAATGCATTGTCAGTGGTGCTCATAGGTTTGGCCCTTTCGTTATTATTCATTTTTGAGATTAGGGGGCCTGATGCAGACTTAATGTGAGGCGTGACGAATTAGAAATGAAGTTTTAATGGTCATTATGGTTTTTATGGTTTCTATTCCAGGGCGTGATATCTCTCTGATTTATTAGCGTGGTTTTTATGGTTTTTATCGCCAGGCCCGTGCGGAATTGGACAAAGAGCGGATCGGCAACGCCTCGCCACCGCTGACCACAGCGGGCTCCGGCGGATTGAGTGACCGCCGGCTTGCTCGTCCGCCGGGCGATCTGGCGGAATGGGCGGCCTGCCGTGGCGTCTTGATAAATCATCGTCAGTAGATGATTCTGGTTTCTCATCGCCTGCGGTAACGCTCACCACGTTCCCGCCTAACCCATGTCGGCACCAGGACAATGTGACAGTTCCGGCGCCGTAGAGACGTTGCACACGACTTATGAAGGTTTCCTTTCAATTTAAGCTGTTTATTTCGCTGGTCGCCTTTTTCTCCGTATTATTCGCGCTGCTGGGCGTCTATTACTACATTGATGCCAGCCATCAGCTGTATCAGGAAATGAGTACCCGCGCCAAAATACAGGCTGAAGAGATCGCGCTGATGCCGGATTTACGCCAGCAGGTTATCGAGGAAGACCCGCAGTCGCTAACGTCATTTATGCAAAAAATCGCCGCCCGCAGCGACGCGAGCTTTATTGTCATTGGCAATGCGCAGGGCGTACATCTGTTTCATTCCGTCCACCCGGAGTGGGTCGGTACCCGGCTGGTGGGCGGTGATAACCAGGCGGTGCTGGAAGGGAAAAGTATCACCACTATCCGTAGAGGAGGGCTCGGGGTGTCGCTGCGCAGCAAGGCGCCGATCTTCGACACCTCCGGCCGGGTTGTGGGCATCGTCTCCGTGGGCTACCTGACCAGTTATCTCGATAGCATCACGCTGACAAAGGTCATTAATATCTTCATCGCCGCTGTGCTGCTGCTGATCGCGCTGTTTATTTTTTCCTGGTATTTTACCCGCAGCATTAAAAAACAGATATTTTCGCTGGAACCGCGAGAAATCGGCCTGCTGGTGCGTCAACAAAAGGCGATGATGGAATCAATCTATGAGGGGGTTATCGTTATCGATCGCCACCGGCGTATCGAGGTGATCAACCACGCCGCGCGCAGCCTGCTGGGACTGAGCCAGCCCGCGCGTCTGCTGCGCGGTCAATCGATCGATAGCGTCATCGCCCCGCAGCCCTTTTTCGCCAGCGGTGAAATGCTGGAAAACGACACTCACGATGAGCTGTGTCGCTTCAACCAGCTGACCGTACTCGCCAGCCGGGTGCGTATCATGCTGGAGGAGTCGCTGCAGGGCTGGGTGATTACTTTCCGCGATCGTGATGAAATCAACTCCCTCAGCGCCCAGCTAAGCCAGGTTAAACGCTATGTTGATAACCTGCGCATCATGCGCCATGAACAGCTGAACCGAATGACCACCCTCTCCGGCCTGCTGCATATGGGTCACTATGACGAAGCGATTCGCTATATTCAGGCGCAGTCAGAACACGCGCAGGAGCTGCTGGACTTTATCTCTTCCCGTTTCAGCTCGCCAACGCTCTGCGGCCTGCTGCTGGGTAAGGCGGCCCGCGCCCGCGAAAAAGGGGTGGCGCTCAGCTTTGACCCCGCCTGTCAGCTCGACCGGCCGCTGCCTTCATTAATTGAATCGGAGCTGATTTCGATTATCGGCAACCTGCTGGATAACGCGATTGAAGCCACCCAGCGCGCCGAGCTGCCGCACGAACCGGTGGAAGTGCTGATTCAACTGAATGCCCGCGAGCTGATGATTGAAGTTGCCGACCGCGGCATCGGCATTGACCCGGCTATCCGCGATCATATCTTTGAACGCGGAATTACCACCAAAACCCGTGGCGATCACGGTATCGGCCTGTATCTTATTGAACATTATGTGACACAGGCTGGCGGCACCATTGAAGTCGCCGATAACTCACCGCGCGGCGCGATCTTTACCCTGTTTATCCCCGCCGACGGCCCTGTTCATTCCCGACACGAGGCGAACTATGCATCATGATCTGGTCGATGTGTTGATCATCGAAGATGAAAGCGAACTGGCGAGGCTGCATGCCGAGCTGATTCAGAAGCATCCGCGTATGCGGCTGACAGGCATGGCCGCCTCCCTCTCCCAGGCGCGGCAGATGCTCAATAGCCAACCGCCGCAGCTGATACTGCTCGATAACTATTTACCTGACGGTAAAGGGGTCACATTGATGACCGACCCGATTCTGGCAGAGGCCAACTGTTCGGTGATTTTTATTACCGCCGCCAGCGATATGGAAACCTGTAGCCAGGCGATTCGCAACGGCGCCTTCGACTACATTCTTAAACCCGTCTCCTGGAAGCGCCTGAGCCAGTCGCTGGAGCGTTTTGTGCAGTTTTACGATCAGCAGCGAGAATGGAAAATCGTCGATCAACAAAACGTTGATTCGCTGTACCAGCTGCAGGCGAAGAACTATCGCGCCGATAGCGGCAGTAAAGGGATCGAGGAGAAGACGCTGGCGCTGGTGCAGAATCTGTTCAACGGCCGGGAAGAGCACAGTTTTTCCGTGGATGAGGTGGTAAACGATGCCGGGTTAAGTAAAACCACCGCCCGCCGTTACCTGGAACACTGTGTGGAAATCGGTTATCTCGAAGTCGAGATGTTGTACGGAAAGATTGGTCACCCGCGACGGATGTACCGACGCGCTCAGCGCGCATCATGAGGCCTCTCCCGCCAGGGAGAGGCCTGCGGCTCAGAACCCGCGCTGCTCTTTGATCAGCTCCCAGGCCTTCTGAATATCCTGTGCTTTCTGCTTCGCCATCTCCATCATTTCCGGCGGCAACCCTTTTGCCACCAGCTTATCCGGATGGTGCTCACTCATCAGCTTGCGATAGGCGCGCTTCACCGTCGCGGCATCATCGGTAGGCTTCACCCCCAGCACGTTGCATGCATCTTCCAGCGTGGGTCCGCGCTGCGCCTGCTGCCAGCCGGCATTTCCACCGCCCTGGCCGTAAGAGCCTTGCTGAGAACCGCCGCCAAACTGAGCGCCGCCCTGCATCATTCGCAGGAACTGCTCGAACTGCGCGCGGGAAATCCCCAGCTCATCGGCAATCACAAACAGAACTTCACGTTCATTAGGATGTAATTCGCCATCGGCGAAGGCCGTCTGCAGCTGAATTTCCAGAAACATCCGAATCAAATCGAAGCGCCCGAAACAGACGCTGCGCAGCTGGCGCATTTTTTCACGCAGCGGATAATCATCGGATTTCCCCACGCGAAAGGCCTGCTGTGCCGCCGTACGCGACTCGCCATGCAAATTCATGCGATCCATCAGGATGCTGGCGACATGAATATCGGCTTCGGTGACGCGACCTTTGGATTTGGTTAAATGGCCCATCACCTCAAAGGTGGTGGAGAAAAACAGCGCCTGCCGCTCCTGCTGATTGGCAAACACATTGATACGGCGGCTTCGCGCCCGGTCAAATATATGGCCGACCAGCAGGCCCAGCACCAGTCCCCAAAAGCCTGCGCCCATCATCAGCGCGACCGCAACCCCAATTATTTTTCCCAAATACTGCATAGACTCCCCAATCTTTACGCCGCCAGTTAAGCTATATATGACCGCACGTTACAAAGCGCTGACGCTTAGGTCAATTGTGGGACATAGCCTATATTTTGCTTTATCATACTCGTCATTCTACACGGTGCCTAACGCTCGGGATTCAAACCGGCAGGATTAACACTAGCGCGATGAAGATGAGTACGTTAGGCTCTGACCGTTTGCAAGCCGCTGCCACAAGATGACGGAACAACAAATACAACGTATGAAAAAACGTATTCCCAGCCTCCTGGCCACCATGATCGCCAGCGCCTTGTATAGCCAACAAGGCCTCGCCGCCGATCTCGCCACGCAATGTATGCTTGGCGTACCAAGCTATAATCGTCCCCTCGTTGAAGGTCAAACTAACGAGCTGCCGGTGACGATCAACGCCGATCATGCGAAGGGCAATTATCCTGATAATGCCGTATTTACCGGTAATGTTGATATTAACCAGGGTAATAGCCGTCTCCAGGCGGATGAAGTCCAGCTTCATCAGCAGCAGGCTGCTGGCCAGCCGCAACCCGTTCGCACGGTTGACGCGCTCGGCAACGTTCACTATGACGATAATCAGGTTATCCTGAAAGGCCCGAAAGGCTGGTCAAACCTGAACACCAAAGATACGAATATCTGGCAGGGCGATTACCAGATGGTTGGTCGTCAGGGCCGCGGTACCGCCGACCTGATGAAACAGCGCGGCGAAAATCGCTATACCATTCTGGAAAACGGCAGCTTTACCTCCTGTCTGCCGGGTTCTGACACCTGGAGCGTGGTTGGTAGCGAAGTGATCCACGACCGCGAAGAGCAGGTCGCAGAAATCTGGAACGCCCGTTTCAAACTCGGTTCGGTCCCTGTTTTTTATAGCCCCTACCTGCAGCTGCCGGTGGGCGACAAACGTCGTTCAGGCTTCCTGATTCCTAACGCCAAATACAGCACCAAAAATGGCGTAGAGTTTTCACTGCCGTACTACTGGAATATCGCGCCAAACTTCGACGCCACCCTGACGCCGCACTACATGAGCAAGCGTGGCGGCGTGATGTGGGAAAACGAATTCCGCTATCTGACCAAAGCGGGCGCGGGTCTGTTCGAATTTGACTACCTGCCGTCCGATAAAGTCTACCAGGACGATCACTCCAGCGACAGCAACAGCCGCCGCTGGTTGTTCTACTGGAATCATTCGGGTGTCATTGACCAGGTATGGCGTCTTAACGCCGACTACACCAAAGTCAGCGATCCGGACTACTTTAACGATTTCAGCTCGAAATACGGCTCCAGTACCGACGGCTACGCCACGCAGAAATTCAGCGCGGGCTACGTCAACCAGAACTTCGACGCCACCGTGTCAACGAAACAGTTCCAGGTCTTCAACCGTGAGTCGAGCAACTCCTACGCCGCTCAACCGCAGCTGGACGTGAACTATTACCAGAACGATGTCGGTCCGTTCGATACCCATCTCTATGGTCAGGCGGTGCACTTCGTCAACACCAACGGCAACATGCCGGAAGCCACGCGCGTTCACTTCGAGCCGACGATCAACCTGCCGCTGTCTAACGGCTGGGGCAGTATTAATACCGAAGCCAAACTGCTGGCGACCCACTACCAGCAAAGCAACCTCGACAATTACAATTCCACCAATAATGCGGACTTAAAAGAGTCTGTTAACCGCGTCATGCCGCAGTTTAAAGTCGACGGTAAAATGGTCTTCGAACGCGATCTGCAGGAGGGGTTCACCCAAACCCTGGAGCCGCGCATGCAGTATCTGTATATCCCGTATCGCGATCAGAGCCAAATCGGTTCCTATGACTCCACGCTGCTGCAGTCAGACTACAGCGGCCTGTTCCGCGACCGTACCTACAGCGGCCTGGACCGTATTGCTTCCGCGAACCAGCTCACTACCGGCGTGACCTCGCGCGTATATGATTCCGCCGCCGTTGAACGTTTTAATATTTCCGTTGGTCAAATCTATTATTTCACCGAGTCCCGGACCGGTGATGACAACATCAACTGGGAGAACAACGACACAACGGGTTCACTGGTATGGGCCGGCGATACTTACTGGCGCATCGCTGATAACTGGGGTTTACGCGGGGGAATTCAGTACGATACGCGTCTGGATAACGTCGCTACCGGTAACGGCACCGTGGAATACCGTCGCGATGAAAACCGTTTAATACAGCTTAACTATCGTTATGCCAGCCCGGAATACATTCAGGCCACGCTGCCGTCGTACTCCACCGCTGAGCAGTACAAAAATGGTATTTCTCAGGTGGGCATGACCGCCAGCTGGCCGGTTGTCGATCGCTGGTCGGTGGTCGGTGCATACTACTTTGACACCAATACCAGAAAGAGCGCCGACCAGATGTTAGGGGTCCAGTATAACTCCTGCTGCTACGCGATTCGTCTCGGCTATGAACGCAAGATCAACGGCTGGGATAGTAACGGCAACGGCGAGAGCAAATACGATAATACCTTTGGCATCAACATTGAGCTACGTGGCCTGAGCTCCAACTACGGTCTCGGCACTCAGCAGATGCTGCGTTCGAACATTTTACCGTACCAGAACTCCCTGTGATGTGGCTGGTTTAAAACGTAATCCGCATTTGCGGTTAATTGAAATGGAAAAAGTATGAAGAACTGGAAAACGCTGCTTCTCGGTATCGCCATGATCGCGAATACCAGTTTCGCTGCCCCACAGGTTGTCGATAAAGTAGCGGCTGTCGTCAATAATGGCGTTGTTCTTGAAAGCGACGTCGATGGCTTATTGCAATCGGTTAAGCTCAATGCTGGCCAGGCCGGTCAACAGCTGCCGGATGACGCGACCTTACGTCATCAGATCCTCGAAAGACTGATCATGGACCAGATCGTTCTGCAGATGGGCCAGAAGATGGGCATGAAAATCACTGACGATCAGGTCGATCAGGCGATTGCCAACATCGCGAAACAGAACAACATGACCATGGACCAGATGCGCAGCCGTCTGGCCTATGACGGTCTCAACTACAACACCTACCGTAACCAGATTCGTAAAGAGATGCTGATTGCGGAAGTGCGCAACAACGAAGTCCGTCGTCGCATTACCGTGCTGCCGCAGGAAGTCGAATCTCTGGCGAAACAGATTGGCGATCAGAACGATGCCAGCACCGAGCTGAATCTTAGCCACATCCTGATTCCGCTGACAGAAAACCCGACCTCCGACGACGTAGCGAAAGCGCAGGAACAGGCTAACGCGATCGTTGAGCAGGCGCGCAGCGGCGCTGACTTCGGCAAACTGGCTATCACCTACTCTGCCGACCAGCAGGCGCTGAAAGGCGGCCAGATGGGCTGGGGTCGTATTCAGGAACTCCCGGGGATCTTCGCCCAGGCGCTGAGCACCGCGAAGAAAGGTGATATTGTCGGCCCGATTCGCTCTGGCGTCGGCTTCCATATCCTGAAAGTGAACGATATGCGCGGCGGCAGCAAGAACATCTCCGTCACCGAAGTTCACGCGCGTCACATTTTGTTGAAGCCGTCGCCGATCATGAATGACGATCAGGCGCGGGCTAAGCTGGAGCAGATCGCCGCGGATATTAAGAGCGGAAAAACCACCTTCGCTAAAGCAGCAAAAGAGTTCTCTGAAGATCCGGGTTCCGCAAACCAGGGCGGTGATTTAGGCTGGGCAACGCCTGATATCTTCGATCCGGCGTTCCGCGATGCGCTGATGCGTCTGAACAAAGGCCAGACCAGCGCGCCGGTTCACTCCTCCTTCGGCTGGCACCTGATTCAACTGATGGACAGCCGTCAGGTAGACAGAACCGACGCCGCGCAGAAAGACCGCGCGTACCGGATGCTGATGAACCGTAAGTTCTCTGAAGAAGCGGCAACCTGGATGCAGGAACAACGCGCCAGCGCTTACGTCAAAATTCTGAGCAACTAATATCACGGCCTCATACACAACGGCACTCAGGGTGTATTGAGGCGGCAAGCCGTCGAGCCCGGATAACTCACGATGTGAGCGGACCCGACGGCGTTGCCAACAGAAAGACGTCCTGAAGGATGAAGTGTATGAATCGAGTTGTTATCACTCCCGGTGAACCCGCCGGTATCGGCCCCGACCTTGTTGTACAGCTTGCGCAGCGCGACTGGCCGGTAGAGCTGGTGATTTGCGCCGACGGCGCCCTGTTATCCGACCGAGCTCAACAGCTCGGTCTTCCTTTATCTCTCCTGCCCTACGATCCTTCTCTTCCCGCAGCGGCACAACGCGCTGGCACTCTGACGCTCCTCCCGGTCGCGCTGAACGCCCCCGTCGAACCCGGCGTGCTGAACGTGCGCAACGGAAGCTATGTGGTTGAAACGTTGGCTCGCGCCTGCGACGGCTGCCTGAGCGGCGAATTTGCGGCGTTGATTACCGGGCCGGTCCATAAGGGCAATATCAACGACGCGGGGATCGCTTTTACCGGCCATACCGAGTTCTTTGAAGAGCGCGCCCACGCCAGCAAAGTGGTCATGATGCTGGCGACGGAAGAACTGCGCGTCGCCCTGGCAACCACTCATCTGCCGCTGAAAGCGATCAGCGATGCGATCACCCCGGATTTGCTCCGTGAAGTGATAACGATTCTGGACCACGATCTGCGCCATAAATTCGGTATCGCCCGGCCGCACGTGCTGGTCTGCGGTCTGAACCCCCACGCCGGCGAAGGTGGACATATGGGGACGGAAGAGATCGATACGATTATTCCCGTGCTGGAAGAGATGCGCGCCCGGGGGATGAATCTGAGCGGCCCGCTGCCGGCAGATACCCTTTTCCAGCCCAAATATCTCGACAATGCCGATGCGGTACTCGCGATGTACCACGATCAGGGCCTTCCCGTGCTAAAATACCAGGGCTTTGGCCGTGGCGTGAACATTACGCTCGGTTTACCTTTTATTCGCACCTCTGTTGACCACGGTACCGCGCTTGAACTGGCGGGCCAGGGAAAAGCGGATGTCGGCAGTTTTATCACGGCGCTTAATCTCGCCATCAAAATGATTGTTAATACGCAATGAATAATCGAGTCCATCAGGGCCACTTAGCCCGTAAACGCTTCGGGCAAAACTTCCTCAACGATCAGTTCGTGATCGACAGCATTGTCTCGGCCATTAACCCCCAGAAAGGGCAGGCAATTGTCGAGATCGGTCCGGGCCTGGCGGCGCTGACCGAGCCGGTCGGTGAACGCCTGGACGCACTTACCGTTATCGAGCTGGATCGCGATCTGGCCGCTCGTCTGCAGACGCATCCGTTCCTCGGGCCGAAGCTGACCATTTATCAGCAAGATGCCATGACCATGAACTTCGGCGAGCTGTCGCAGACTATGGGTCAGCCGCTGCGCGTGTTCGGCAACCTACCGTACAACATCTCGACGCCGCTGATGTTCCATCTGTTCAGCTATACTGATGCCATCGCCGACATGCACTTTATGCTGCAAAAAGAGGTCGTCAATCGCCTGGTTGCCGGACCGAACAGCAAGGCGTATGGTCGACTGAGCGTTATGGCGCAGTATTACTGCCAGATTATCCCGGTACTCGAAGTGCCGCCGGGCGCCTTTACGCCGCCGCCTAAAGTGGATTCCGCCGTTGTGCGTCTGGTGCCTTACCGCACGCTGCCGCACCCGGTGAAAGAGGTTCGCGTGCTGAGCCGAATCACTACCGAGGCCTTCAACCAGCGTCGTAAAACGATTCGTAACAGCCTCGGCAACCTGTTCAGCGTTGAGGTACTGACCGAGCTGGGCATCGACCCGGCAAAACGTGCAGAGAATATTTCCGTGGCGCAATACTGTCAGCTGGCTAACTGGCTATCTGACAACTCGCCCACCAAGGAGAGCTAACCATGATTAATTCGCCTCGAGTTTGCGTGCAGGTGCAAAGCGTCTATATCGAATCGCAGTCTTCCCCGGAAGAAGAGCGCTACGTTTTCGCTTATACCGTCACGATTCGCAATCTGGGGCGGACTCAGGTTCAGCTTCTTGGCCGCTACTGGCTTATCACCAACGGCCACGGTCGTGAGACTGAAGTGCAGGGTGAAGGGGTTGTCGGCGAACAGCCGCATATTCCCGCAGGCGGTGAATTCCAGTATACCAGCGGAGCCGTCATTGAAACGCCGCTGGGCACCATGCAGGGACATTATGAAATGATCGATGTGAACGGCGCGCCGTTCTCGATCGATATCCCTGTTTTCCGTCTCGCAGTACCAACGCTCATTCACTAAAACAATGTCTACATACCTTATTGGCGACGTTCACGGTTGCTACGATGAACTGCTCGCATTATTAAAGCAGGTGGAGTTTACCCCAGGGAACGATACGCTGTGGCTCACGGGCGATTTAGTCGCACGCGGCCCGGGTTCGCTGGAGGTTTTGCGCTACGTTAAATCTCTTGGCGATAATGTGCGTCTTGTCCTCGGCAATCACGATCTGCACCTGCTGGCCGTCTTCGCCGGCATCAGCCGCAACAAACCCAAAGATCGCCTGAAATCGCTGCTCGAAGCCCCGGATGCCGACGAGCTGCTCAACTGGCTGCGCCGTCAGCCGCTGATGCAGATTGATGAAGAGAAAAAGCTGGTGATGGCCCATGCGGGTATCACGCCACAATGGGATCTGGAAACGGCAAAACAGTGCGCGCGCGATGTTGAAGCCGTGCTTGCCAGCGACTCCTATCCGTTCTTCCTCGACGCGATGTATGGCGATATGCCGAATAACTGGAGCCCTGAGCTGAGCGGTCTCGCCCGCCTGCGCTTTATCTCCAATGCCTTTACCCGTATGCGCTACTGTTTCCCGAACGGGCAGCTGGATATGTATGCCAAAGAAGCGCCGGAAAACGCCCCTGCGCCGTTAAAACCGTGGTTTGCCATTCCCGGCCCGGTGAGCAACGAGTACAGCATTGTGTTTGGTCATTGGGCTTCGCTGGAAGGCCGCGGTACGCCGGAGGGGATATACGCCCTCGATACCGGCTGCTGCTGGGGCGGGGATCTCACCTGCCTGCGCTGGGAAGACAAGCAGTACTTTACTCAGCCCTCAAACCGGCAGAAAGAGCCTGACGAAGGCGAGGCGGTCGCCTCCTGAAAAAAATCCCGGATAACGGTAAGCGCTATCCGGGATATCATCATGTTGCCCCGGCCAACGCTACGCGCTGCCCGGAATGCCATCAGCGACGTTCGAGAATCTCGAAGCAGTAGCTATGCGAGTTCTGCGCATCGGCATCGTGAAATTCGCTGAATACCGACTCCCACTGGTCCGGATCGTAGTCCGGGAAATGGGTATCCCCTTCCACTTCGGCATCAATGTGCGTCAGATAAAGCTTCCGGGCCTTCGGCAGGAACTGCTCATAGACACGACCGCCGCCGATCACCATTATCTCTTCAACGTCGCCGCAGGCGGCGATCGCTTCATCAACCGACTTCACCCACTGCACGCGATCGTCGGTGCCCGGCTGGCTGCTGATAACGATATTCTTACGCCCCGGCAGCGGGCGACCAATAGACTCCCAGGTCAGACGCCCCATCACCACCGGCTTGTTTAAGGTATTACGTTTAAACCAGGCGAGATCGGCAGGCAGGTCCCATGGCATGGCGTTTTCCATACCAATGACGCGATCTACCGCTAACGCCGCAATCAGACTGATCATTGAAAATTTCCCGAATGCAAAAAATTGCCGCCACTATACGTAAAGCGTAATACTTCGTCGACTGCGCGGAGAGTAAAGAATAAGAAAATTTTCGGATTTGCAGGCGGGCCCACGTAAGCTACGTGAGCCGCCTGCTGAGGATCTAAATTGAAAACAAAATGTTAACTGTAAACAAAACGTAACGGCAGCCTCACGACTCAGGCAGAAGGTTTACTCTCCGGTTCATCGGCAATATCTCCGGTGTGTCTTCCCTCTTCCGTTCCCTGCCAGCCATGCCGCTGAACCAACGACAGATGATTGCGATCCTCGTTAATAATGGTGGTCAGCATGTCGCTGGTGCGTTTAAAGACCGCCAGGCGGGAAGCCGCGTCGTTTTCCGCCATCGCCACCATCTCCTCCACCATTTTCTGGTTGAAGCGACGAAACAGGTCGGCGCGCTCACGCGCTTCATAAGCGCCGAGGCCCAGAGCCTCCAGCGCCGTTCGCCCGGATTTTAGCGCCGCCTCGAAGGTTTCACGCTCCGGGGCCTCCACGCCAGCCTGACGCAGCTGGATATAGTGATCCACATCGCGGGCGCGGGAGATAATCTGCAGATGCGGGAAATGCTCTTTTGCCAGCTCAACCAGCTGCAGACTGACCTGCGGATCGTCAATCGCATTGATCAGCACCTCGGCTTTTGCCGCCCCCGCAGACTCCAGCATATCCACGCGCGTGGCATCGCCGTAAAACACTTTCATATCAAATTTACGCAGCGTATCCACGTGGTCAGGATCGTGATCGAGGATCACCATCTTCACCCCGCCGGAGAGCAGCACACGACCGGCGATCTGCCCGTAACGGCCGAAGCCGGCGATAATCACCCGCGGCTGCTCTTCATCAATCTCATCCGCTTCGCGTTCCTGGCCGCCGGATGATTTCTCCAGACGGGTCAACAACACCAGCAGGATCGGCGTTGCCGCCATTGACAGCGCCACCGCCAGCGTCAACGCTTTCGCCCAGTCGCTATCCAGTACGTCGGCCATCTGCGCCGCGCCGAAGACCACAAAGGCAAACTCACTCCCCTGCCCCAGCAGAACCGCAAACCAGCGGCGCTGGGCGCGCGGCACCCCGAGCGGCTTCGCAATCAGCCACAGCATCGCGCCTTTAATGATCAGGAAGCCGACCAGTAAAACCAGAATGCGCAGCGGATGGCTCATCAGGGTACCGAAATCAATCGACATCCCGACGCCAATGAAGAACAGCCCCAGCAGCAGCCCCTTAAACGGCTCGATGTCGCTTTCCAGCGCGTGGCGATATTCCGAGCTCGCCAGCAACACGCCGGCGAGGAAGGCCCCCATCGCCATCGACAGTCCAACCTCTTCCAGCAACAGACCAAAGCCGAAGACCAGGAACAGGGCTACGGCGCTGAACACTTCGCGCAGACCGGAACGGGCCACGAAGCGCAGTACCGGACGGGTCACATAGCGACCGAGCGCCACCACCAGGACCAGCGCGCCAGCCACCTTAAGCGCGGACAGGGCAAATGCCGCCAGCGTCGTGGACCCACCGCTGGCGGCCAGCAACGGGATCATCGCCACCAGCGGGATCGCCGCGATATCCTGAAATAGCAGGACGGCAAATGCGCTCCGCCCCAGCTGTGAGACCGTCAGATTACGTTCGTTCATCGCCTGCATGGCGATCGCCGTCGACGACAGCGCCAGCGTCATGCCGATTAGCTCCGCCACCTGCCAGCGCATCCCCAGCAACATGCAGAACAGGCCAATCAGCGCGCCGCACACCACCATCTGCAAGGCGCCGCCGCCAAACACCGACGCGCGCAGCTTCCACAGGCGCTGCGGGTCGAGTTCCAGACCAATCACAAACAGCATCAGGACCACGCCGATTTCGGCAAAGTGCAAAATCGCCTCGGCGTCGGTCACCAGCCTCAGCCCCCACGGCCCGATAATACAGCCGGCAATCAGATAGCCGAGCACCGACCCCAAACCAAGGCGCACGGCGATCGGCACAATCAGCGCGGCGGATCCCAGATAAATCAGCGCCTGTATCAGCGTATGGCTATCCATGATGCGTCTCCTGCCATTCGATCAGGCGTTGTCGGTAGCGGCGCGCCTGCGCCTGAAGGGTTTCATCGTCGCAGATAAACGTGCAGTGCATGGCGAAAGGTGGCAGCCACTTCATTCCACAGTACAGACCGGTCGCCTGGAGCGGTTGGGAAAGCACATCAAACCCGGGAAATGCGCCGATATCAAAGTGGCTCTCGCCGCCGCCGGTGGTCACCGCCCACAACAGCGATTTACCGCGCAGGGCGATGCCGTTATGCCCGTAGGCCCAGCCGTGCGACAACACTTTATCCATCCACAGTTTCATTAGCGGCGGCACACTGTACCACTGCATCGGATGCTGCCAGATAATCAGCTCGGCTCGCGCCAGCGCCGCCTGTTCGGCGGCGACGTCGATATTAAAATCGGGGTAAAGTTGATAGAGGGAGCGTATTTCTACGCCATCCAGCGTCCTTGCCTGCTCAAGCATCCGCTTATTCGCATGCGAGTGATGCGGATAGGGATGGGCATAAATTATCAGAATCATTGATTAGCCTGCGTTAACTCTCGTTGTAATCAGCAAGAGTGTAGTCAGTTAATCGAAGTGCTTACAATCACAACCTGCTTTTATCTCAATACCCTTCAGGCATTTCGCGGCTGCTTGCTGACGACGGCAGCGGGCTCGCCGATCTCAAGATCGCAGCGTTTCGGCAGCAGGAAGGTCATGGTCCCGGCGATGATGAGCGATCCTGCCAGCGCGCAGACCGCCACGTTCTGGCCATACAGATAGATCATCACCCCAACCAGATAAGGACCGCAGAAGCCGCCGAGATTGCCCAGGCCGTTAATCACACCCCGTGCGCTACCGGCGACTTCCGCGGCCGCGATACGCCCCGGCATCGACCAGAACGGGCTGGTCGCCGACTTAAGGAAGAAACCGCAAATCACCAGCGCAATATAGGCCGCCACAACGTGCTCACGCAGTACCACCGAGGCCACCAGCGCCGCAGCGAAGCTGTAGAGCGAGAAGCGTACCCACAGGCGACGTTTGCCGCTGCGATCGCTGAACAGCGAAATCACATAAATGCCCGCCAGCGTGGCCACAAACGGCAGCACCGCCAGGAAGCCGACGCTGGCCATACTGCCGCCGGTCAGGCCCTTCAGAATAGTCGGCAGCCACAGGGTGTAACCGTAATCGCCGGTCTGATAAAAGAAGTTAAGGATAACCAGTTTCATCAGCCCGCTATTGCGGAAAACATCTTTGACCGGTGCGTTGCTGACCGCATCTTCCGCCAGCTTTGCCGCCCGCTCTGCGGCCAGCGTGGTAACCAGATAGTGGCGCTCTGCCTCCGGCAGCCAGCGCGCCTCTTCCGGACGGTCGCTGATCATAAACCACCACACCGCCAGCACCACCACGGACAGCAGGCCTTCGATAATAAACAGCCAGCGCCAGTCGAGCGCGGCAATAATCGCCCCGGAGACCGGTGCGGTCAGCATGCCGCCCAGCGGAGCAAACATCATGACGAAGGCATTGGCCCGCCCCAGCTCTTTTTCCGGGAACCAGTTGCTGACCATCGTCAGCACCACCGGTAGCATCCCGCCTTCGGATACGCCGAGAATAAAGCGCAGCACCAGCAATTGATATTCATGGGTCACAAAACCGGTGGCAATCGACACCACCGCCCAGGCCATCAGCGACCACGCAATAAAGCGTTTACCGCTGCCATTTACCGCAATACGCCCGCCGGGTATTTGCAGAAATAAATAACCAATAAAAAATATTCCGCTGGCCACACCGGCCATTTGACTGGTAATACCTAAATCAGCTTCCATGCCACCGGGCAAAGCAAAACTAATATTCACCCGATCCATAAACGAAATAATACAGGCAATCAACACCGGCGTGATAATACGCAGCCAGCGGGTGCTGGGAATTTTATCATTCATATTTCGCACTCTCTATGCAGAGGTTATTGTTGTCATTAAATTAGAGCCGGGCACAGAAATAAGAGATGGACATTAATTAATGGCATTCGGCAATACGTTACCGGAGAAATAAGCGGTGACGTTTGCAAAAACCACTTCGCTCATTTTCTGTCGGGTTTCATGGGTGGCGCTGGCCACGTGCGGTTGCAACACCACATTATCCAGCGCGATCAATGCTGCCGGGACATGAGGCTCATCTTCAAAAACGTCGAGGGCAGCGCCGGCGATAACACCGTTTTGTAACGCCTGAATCAACGCCTTTTCATCCACCAGCGAACCGCGAGCGATATTAATCAGCCACGCATGTTTCGGCATGACGTTGAAGACTGAAAAATCGATCAGCCCGCGGTTTGCTTCACCGCCGGAGGCGGCAAGCACCAGAAAATCACTCTCATGGGCCAGGGTATGCAGATCGGCGCACCACTGGTAATCCAGCCCCGGAACCGGTTTACGGTCATGGTAAAGCACCTGCATATCGAAACCGCGGGCGCGGCGGGCAATCGCCTGACCAATATTGCCCATCCCCAGCAGGCCGATACGTTTACCGCTCACCTGGGTGGCCAGCGGCATGCCCCCCTTTTCCCAGCGGCTTTCTCGTACAAAACGATCGCCCTGACACAGATTGCGGGAACCGGCCAGCAGCAGCCCCATTGCCAGGTCCGCCACGTCGTTAGTCAGCACGCCGGAAGTGATGGAAACCTGAATCTGCCGGGAGCGAACATACTCTAAATCCACCGCATCGGTGCCCACGCCGAAAATGGCAATCAGACCCACGTGCGGCAGCAGTTCGAGGACGCTGTTCTGCACTCCGATATCCCCTCGGGTGACAACGGCTGCAATATTCTCTCCCTGCTCACGCAGAAAACCGATGGGATCCTCCTGCTCGTACAGACGCAGCAGCGGGAAGTCGGCCGCCAGCTGTTCCTGCAAGGCATCAATAACGGGGGCCACTAAGAGGATGGCGCGGGTAATAGTACTCTTCATCAGATCACCTGTTTGACGGTTCATTACGACGGTAGCCACTATCAAACGGTTTTTTAGCCGAACGTTTTGCGATCTGCATCACGCTGAATCGTGTTAAAAATTGCTGTTACGGTGTCCGTGATCGCTAAGACAAAAACCCGGTTTTACGCGGGGGCAAGCGACGAAGCGTTAACGTTCTGCTAACAGAGCTGCGCCGCCGTTCAGGCAGGATTAAATGGTTTCGCCCATCGACAGGCGATAGTGCAGATCGACTTTCTCTATGGTTGGCAGTCCTTTGATTTTCTTAATTAAAATCTCAGTGGCCACCTTACCCATTTCATAACGTGGGGTCAGAACGCTTGCCAGCCGCGGGGTGACGATCTGGCCAATCTCCAGACCATGAAAACCGGCGATCGCCAGCTCCTGCGGCACCGCGATACCCGATGCAAGGCACTCCTGTAACACGCCCACCGCCAGGTCATCATTAGTGCAGAGAATCCCGTCCATAGCGGCGTACATCTGTCGCGCCAGATTCATCATGCCGGTGCCAATCGACACCGACGACACCTTATTGGGGGCAATGCGCCCCGTCGGCAGTCCGGCATTCTCCATCGCCTGACAATAGCCGGCGTAGCGCTGCTCATCGCGGACATCGGACATCGACCCAAAATAGATAATGTGCCGCTTGCCGCTCGCCAGCAGCATCGTGGTCATGTCAAAACCGGCTTTGAAGTTGTCAAACCCGACATTGATTCGCCCCGGGTTCTCCGCCAGTCCCATCACCTCCGCGATCGGGATTTTCGCCGCATTGAGGTATTTGTCCGCCCGCAGCGTATGGAGCGACTCAGTCAGCAGCAAGCCTTTGACATGAAAGGCCAGTACGGCGGCAATCTGCTCCTCTTCACGCTGGCGGTCGTAATCGTAATTGACCACCAGCGTCTGATAGCCATGAGCCGCGGTCACCGACTCGATGCCGGCCAGCAGGTCGGCGAAGATTTGATTATGAAAAGAGGGAATCAGCACGCCGATGCGCGGGACGGCGACGCTGGTCATCGCCGGATTGTCGGGATCGGGCTCGTAACCAATTTCCGCAATCACGCTGGCGATACGCTCCGCCGTCTCCGGTTTCACTTTATCCGGCGTACGTAAATAGCGGCTGACGGTCATTTTGGTTACGCCAGCCAGCGCTGCAATATCATTGAGCGTAATGCGTTGTGCTTTCATCTATCGACCCGTCAAATACATCCACTGCATCAGGCCATTATGCCTGCCGCTGAAGAAAAAGAGAATCGAACCCTTCCCCCGTTAACCCCTTGAGCAGCGGTAATTTCCACGCGGCTTCACGTTTAACGTAACCCCTTTTCGTAACACTATTTTGAGTGATCTCCATCACAGATTTAAGCGGCGAAAATCCGTGATATAGAGCACAGGTTGTTGCGGTTTGTTTTTTGCCAGTCAGGAATTAAAACGCCCAGCATCATTTATATTCAGCCGTTAATCAGGATATCAAGATGAAAGATCTTTTCAGCTTACAAGGCAAACGTATTTTAATTACTGGCGCAGGACAAGGCATTGGTTTTGTCATGGCGCAAGGCCTTGCACAATATGGCGCAGAAATTATTATCAACGATATTTCAGCGTCCCGGGCAGATGATGCGGTGATGAAATTACGTGATGAAGGTGCGATTGCCCATTCGGCCGTATTTAATGTGACCGATGCCGATGCGGTCGAAAATGCGATTGCTAAAATCGAAGAAGAAACCGGCGCTATTGATGTGTTATTCAATAATGCGGGTATTCAGCGACGCCATCCGTTTACCGAATTTCCGGTCCAGGAGTGGAATGATGTTATTTCCGTTAACCAGACCGCGGTATTTCTGGTTTCGCAGGCCGTGGCTAAACGCATGGTCAGCCGTCAGCGCGGAAAAATCGTCAATATCTGTTCCATGCAGAGCGAGCTGGGACGCGACACCATTACGCCTTATGCCGCCGCCAAAGGGGCGGTCAAAATGCTGACCCGCGGCATGTGCGTCGAGCTGGCGCGCTATAACATTCAGGTCAACGGTATCGCACCGGGCTACTTTAAAACCGCCATGACCCAGGCACTGGTGGACGATCGCGCCTTTACCGACTGGTTGTGCAAACGCACGCCTGCTAACCGCTGGGGCGATCCGCAAGAGCTGGTCGGTGCGGCGGTGTTCCTCTCCTCCAGAGCATCCGATTTCGTCAATGGTCATCTGTTGTTTGTCGACGGCGGCATGCTGGTTGCCGTCTGATTAAGGAGCGCATTATGGCAGGGCAATGCATTATTTTGATGGGCGTCTCAGGCACCGGCAAAACCACCGTCGGGCAGGCGCTGGCCCAGGCGCTTGGCGCGAAGTTCATCGATGGCGACGATCTGCATCCACGGCAGAATATTGTCAAAATGGCCGCCAGCCAGCCGCTCGATGATGACGATCGCCGGCCCTGGCTGGAGCGGATTGCCGACGTGATTTTCAGCCTGGAGCAAAAGAATGAATCCGGCGTGCTGGTCTGCTCGGCGCTGAAAAAACGCTATCGCGACCGTCTGCGTGAAGGCAGCGACAACCTGCGTTTTCTGTGGCTGACCGGCGACTATGAGTGCATTCTGCAGCGGATGCAGCAGCGTAAAGGCCACTTTATGCCGGAAGCGCTGCTGCGCAGCCAGTTTGCCGCCCTGGAAACGCCGGACGCCAGCGAGCGCGATATCATCGCCGTTGATATCGCCCCCGACGTGGCGGCTATCGTCGCGCAATCCATCACCTTACTTGACCCTCACCCACTACAGGGAGTCCCGGCATGATTATCGATACCCTCAACGCTGGCGCAAAAAACGCGTTCTATCCGCCGGTGATCCGCAAAGCTTTACAGGCCGTCGCCCAGCAGGATCCGCACTCCCTACCGCCGGGAAAATATACCGTCGATGGAGACAATCTGTTTTTCACCGTGGTCGAAGGCCAGACGCGGCCACTGGCGGAACAACGCCCGGAGTACCATCGTCAGTATATTGATATTCATATTGTCCTGGCAGGGGTGGAGATTATCGGCGCCGGCAATAAAGGCCTGCCGATCGCGCCGGACGGGCCGTTCAAGGAGGCCCACGATATTGGCTTTTGTGAGGCAATCAGCAGCGAAACACTGATTCATCTGTACCCGGAAGAGCTGGCCATTTTGTTTCCGGGCGAACTGCACCGTCCGATGGGCGCGATGGATGCCGGCGCGCCGCTGCGCAAAATTATCGTTAAGATAGATAACGCTCTGCTGTAGCTGTCCCGCCGTACTCAGCCCCACGAGATCCTTCGCGGGGCCCCGGATAACCGTTAGTTATCCAGTTCGTCCATCGACTTCACCTGATCGCGATTGATCTGTTCAGTCCGGCCGGTTTCCGCATTTTTGTATGACACCATACCGGTGTCATCATCCACCTGCGGCTTACCATCAGTGACGATCGTTTTACCGTCGGTCGTTTTCAGCGACTGGTTCGATGAACAGCCCGCCACAAACACCATTGCCGTCGCCGCCAGCGCGGATGCCATCAGAATTTTGTTCCGCATTGTATCCTCCTGTCTTTCCGTCAATTGATATCATTATGATGCTAACTATAGTTAGCCTCACCAGACGGGCAGTGAAAAGCAGAACTCTCCGAAGATGGCGCGGATAAAAAAAGGCCGACGATTTCTCGTCAGCCCTTGTTGTTCCGCGACCCGGTATTAACGAGGCGGCTTACTTTTTAATTTGCGCGTGCATTTCCTGAACCGAGGTCACTTTCTCGATGGCGTTAGCGTTGAGCGCCATCGCCGTGGCGAAACCGCCGTTCAGGGTGGTGTCGTAATGCACTTTGTACTGCAGGGCGCTGCGGCGAATCAGCTTGGAGTCTTCAATCGCCTGACGACCTTCGGTGGTGTTGATGATGTAGGTGTATTCGCCATTCTTGATACGGTCCTGAATGTGCGGACGACCTTCATGCACCTTGTTCACCAGACGTGGGTTGATCCCCGCCTCACCCAGCACAATCGCGGTACCGTGAGTCGCATCCAGTTCGAAGCCGAACTTCAGCAGTTTCGCCGCCAGGTCAACAACACGCTCTTTGTCGCCTTCGCGAACGGAGAGCAGCGCGCGCCCCTGTTTTTTCATCGTGGAGCTGCTGCCGAGCTGCGCTTTAGCGAACGCTTCGGCAAAAGTACGGCCCACGCCCATCACTTCCCCGGTAGAGCGCATTTCTGGCCCTAACAGCGGGTCAACGCCCGGGAATTTGTTGAACGGCAGCACCACTTCTTTCACCGAGTAGTACGGCGGGATAATTTCTTTGGTTACGCCCTGCTGTGCCAGAGTCTGGCCAGCCATCACGCGCGCCGCGACTTTGGCCAGCGGGACGCCGGTGGCTTTCGAGACGAACGGGACGGTACGCGCCGCACGCGGGTTCACTTCAATCAGGTACACTTCATTGTTTTTCACCGCGAACTGGACGTTCATCAGGCCACGGACCTGCAGTTCAAAGGCCAGCTTCTGTACCTGCTCACGCATCACATCCTGAATTTCCTTGCTCAGGGTGTAGGCCGGCAGAGAACATGCGGAGTCGCCGGAGTGCACGCCCGCCTGTTCGATGTGCTCCATGATGCCACCAATCAGCACCATTTCGCCGTCGCAGATAGCATCAACGTCGACCTCGACCGCATCGTCAAGGAAGCGATCCAGCAGAACCGGTGCGTCGTTCGAGACGCTGACCGCGGTCTGGAAGTAGCGCTTCAGGTCGGCTTCGTCGTAGACGATTTCCATCGCCCGCCCGCCCAGGACGTAGGACGGGCGCACCACCAGCGGGTAGCCAATCTCTTTCGCCTTCTCAACGGCCATCTCAATGGTCGTTACGGTCGCGTTCGCCGGCTGTTTCAGCTTCAGACGGTCAACCGCCTGCTGGAAACGTTCACGGTCTTCGGCACGGTCAATCGCATCCGGGCTGGTACCGATAACCGGTACGCCAGCCGCTTCCAGCGCACGCGCCAGTTTCAGCGGCGTCTGGCCGCCATACTGGACGATAACGCCCTTCGGCTTCTCGATGCGGACGATTTCCAGCACGTCTTCCAGCGTCACCGGCTCAAAGTACAGACGGTCGGAGGTGTCGTAGTCGGTAGAGACGGTTTCCGGGTTACAGTTAACCATAATGGTCTCGTAACCGTCTTCGCGCAGCGCCAGCGAAGCATGTACGCAGCAGTAGTCAAATTCGATACCCTGGCCGATACGGTTCGGGCCGCCGCCGAGGACCATGATTTTATCGCGGTCAACGGACGGGTTCGCTTCACACTCGTCTTCATAGGTGGAGTACATATAGGCGGTATCGGTGGCGAATTCCGCCGCGCAGGTATCCACACGCTTGTAGACCGGGTGCAGGTTGTACTGGTCGCGCAGCTTGCGGATTTCGCCTTCACGAACGCCCGCCAGTTTGGCCAGACGCGCGTCGGCAAAGCCTTTGCGCTTCAGCTGGCGCAGGAAGTCAGGCGTCAGACCGGTGATGCCGAGGTCAGCCACTTTCTCTTCCAGACGGACCAGCTCTTCAATTTGTACCAGGAACCAGCGGTCGATGTTGGTCAGGTTGAAGACGCCGTCCACGGACAGCCCCGCGCGGAACGCATCGGCGATGTACCAGATACGCTCGGCGCCGGCATCTTTCAGCTCACGGCGAATTTTGGTCAGCGCTTCCGGGTCGTCGAGACTGACTTTCGGGTCGAAACCGGTAGCCCCCACTTCCAGGCCGCGCAGCGCTTTCTGCAGGGATTCCTGCTGGGTGCGGCCAATCGCCATCACTTCGCCCACGGATTTCATCTGAGTAGTCAGACGGTCGTTAGCGCCAACGAATTTTTCGAAGTTGAAGCGGGGAATCTTGGTCACGACATAGTCGATGGACGGTTCGAACGAGGCCGGCGTACGGCCACCGGTGATGTCGTTCATCAGCTCATCGAGGGTGTAGCCGACCGCCAGCTTGGCCGCCACTTTGGCAATCGGGAAACCGGTCGCTTTCGATGCCAACGCGGAGGAGCGTGATACGCGCGGGTTCATTTCGATAACAATCAGACGACCGTCTTTCGGGTTAACGGAGAACTGAACGTTAGAGCCCCCGGTTTCCACGCCAATTTCACGCAGCACCGCCATCGATGCATTACGCATCACCTGGTATTCTTTATCGGTCAGGGTTTGCGCCGGCGCGACGGTAATGGAATCGCCGGTGTGGATCCCCATGGCGTCGAAGTTTTCGATCGAGCAGACGATGATGCAGTTATCGTTCTTATCACGCACCACTTCCATTTCGTACTCTTTCCAGCCGATCAGCGATTCATCAATCAGCAGTTCGTTGGTCGGAGAGAGGTCCAGCCCGCGGGCACAAATTTCTTCGAACTCTTCACGGTTGTAAGCGATACCGCCGCCGGTGCCGCCCATGGTGAAAGACGGACGGATGATGCATGGGTAGCCCACGTCTGCGGCCACCGCCAGCGCTTCTTCCATGGTGTGCGCAATGCCGGAACGCGCGGTATCCAGACCGATTTTCTTCATTGCCACATCGAAGCGACGGCGGTCTTCCGCTTTATCAATCGCGTCAGCGGTAGCGCCGATCATGGTGACGCCGAATTCGGCCAGCACGCCCTGACGTTCCAGCTCCAGCGCGCAGTTCAGCGCCGTCTGACCGCCCATGGTCGGCAGTACCGCATCCGGACGCTCTTTTTCGATAATTTTGCGCACGACTTCCCAGTGAATCGGCTCAATATAGGTCGCATCGGCCATTTCCGGGTCGGTCATGATGGTGGCCGGGTTGGAGTTCACCAGAATGACACGGTAACCTTCTTCGCGCAGGGCCTTACAGGCCTGAGCGCCAGAGTAGTCAAATTCGCAAGCCTGGCCGATAACGATCGGGCCAGCGCCAAGAATCAGGATGCTTTTTATGTCTGTACGTTTTGGCATGGCTCTTTTCTCCTGATTATTTCGCGGACTGGCGGTACTGCTCAATTAATGCAATAAAATGGTCGAACAACGGCGCGGCATCGTGCGGGCCTGGGCTCGCTTCCGGGTGGCCCTGGAAGCTAAACGCCGGTTTGTCAGTGCGGTGGATGCCCTGCAGCGTCCCGTCGAACAGCGACTTGTGGGTCACGCGCAGGTTAGCCGGCATGGAGGCTTCGTCGACCGCAAAACCGTGGTTCTGGGCGGTAATCATCACCACATTATTATCGATATCTTTAACCGGGTGGTTGCCGCCGTGGTGGCCGAACTTCATCTTAACGGTCTTCGCACCGCTCGCCAGCGCCAGCAGCTGATGGCCGAGGCAGATGCCGAATACCGGAATATCGGTCTCGAGGAATTTCTCAATCGCGGTAATGGCGTAATCGCACGGCGCCGGGTCGCCAGGGCCGTTGGACAGGAAGATACCGTCCGGATTCATCTTCAGCACCTCTTCGGCGGAGGTTTTCGCCGGCACCACCGTCAGGCGGCAGCCGCGGTCAACCAGCATGCGCAGAATGTTGCGTTTAGCGCCAAAATCGTAGGCCACAACGTGGAACGGCAGCTCGCTTTCCGCCTTCGCTTCCGGCAGGTCGCCCGCCAGCGTCCAGCTGCCTTGCGTCCAGCTGTAGGTTTCTGAAGTGGTGACTTCTTTCGCCAGGTCCATGCCGTTCAGGCCAGGGAACGCTTTGGCTTTTTCCAGCGCCAGCTGCGCATCCAGGTTATCACCCACGATGATGCAGCCGTTCTGTGCGCCTTTTTCACGCAGCAAACGCGTCAGCTTACGGGTATCGATATCGGCAATCGCCACGATGTTATGGCGCTTGAGGTAAGAAGAGAGGTCTTCGGTATTGCGGAAGTTGCTGGCAATCAGCGGCAGGTCGCGAATGACCAGACCCTGCGCATGTACCTGAGAAGATTCTTCATCGCTGTCGTTGGTGCCGACATTACCAATATGGGGATAAGTAAGAGTGACAATTTGGCGGGAATAGGAAGGATCAGTGAGGATTTCTTGATAACCGGTCATTGAAGTATTGAAAACGACTTCCCCAACCGCCGTGCCCGTTGCCCCGATGGCCCGACCGTGAAACTGGGTTCCGTCTTCCAGAACCAATAGCGCTGACTTAATCAAAACACCCTCCAGAGAATATTCACTCACTTTATTTGCATATTAATGCATGTGCATGACATGAATCAATGCAAATTTGCTTACCTATGGATTTCTGGCAAACGGCGGCATTCTGGAGAGATGTCGGGTAAAAGTCAACTTAAAGCCGATATTTTTTATCTCTTTTTACGTCACTGACCTCTCAGCACTGCGTTAGCAGGCAAAAAGATCAACAAACTATGCAGAGAAAACGCTTGCGGACCAGGAAGATTGCAAAACAGCGCGCGCAGGAACAAAAAAGTAGACCAGATGGTCAAAATTTACAATAACACAACAAAAAATGGAGGGATAATTTAATATTATAGCTATTTCATCAATTTTAATTGATGAAATGATGAAAAATAAAAAGGGCAATAAAATATTGCCCTTTGCAATCAATTACATATTGAATGCAATAACCACATCACTATGGGTAATAAAACTTATAAAGTATTGAGATCAAGCACATCACGCATGTCGAAAAGGCCTGATTTCTTATCTTTTAACCACAATGCAGAACGAACGGCACCATTAGCAAAAGTCATCCGGCTGGATGCCTTGTGGCTGATTTCAATACGCTCACCAATATCGGCAAACATGGCGGTATGCTCGCCGACGATATCTCCGGCGCGCACGGTGGCAAAGCCAATGGTCCCCGGGACGCGTTCGCCGGTATGGCCTTCACGGCTGTAGACCGCGCAATCCTTCAGATCTTTGTTCAGTGCGCCGGCAATCGCCTCGCCCATCGCCAGCGCGGTGCCTGACGGTGCGTCCACTTTGTGACGGTGGTGCGCTTCAATAATTTCGATATCGGTGTAGTCGCCCATCACCTTCGCCGCTTTTTCCAGCAGCTTTAACAGGACGTTGACGCCAACGCTGAAGTTGGCCGCGAAAACGATCGCAATCTCCTGCGCCGCATCGCGAATGGCCTGTTTCCCGGCCTCATCAAAACCGGTGGTACCAATCACCATCCCTTTGCCGTGTTCGCGACAGAAAGCAAGGTGGTTTAACGTCCCTTCCGGGCGGGTGAAATCGATTAGCACATCAAAATCATCTTTGACCGCCGCAAGACTGCTTTGCACCGTGACACCGGCTTTACCGGCACCGGCCAGCTCACCGGCATCGCTGCCAAGGAGGGAAGAACCTTCGCGCTCCAGCGCCGCGCCCAGCGCCACGCCGTCCATCTGCTGTACGGCCTGAATTAACTGGCGTCCCATCCGGCCGCCCGCGCCTGCGATGGCCACGCGGATTTGTGCATCATGCATAGCTATTCTCTTTTGTTAACTTAACGTAAATTGTTTCCAGATTAACCAGCCCGTCGATGAGCCGCTACTGTAAAACACCGATAATTAGAAATTTATGACAAACGGCGTTCGATATCAGTAAAAACTATACGCCGGCGTCGTTTCTCACTCGCCCGGAGCGTTAACCCTGTGCCGAAAACCACAGGATTCGCGGACCACCAGCGCCGGCGGCAAAATAATGCGTTTCGGCGGTTCATCATTGCCCTGAATGCGGCTATACAGCAGTTCGCCAGCTTTGCGGCCAATCTCCTTCGCCGCCACCGAAACGGTCGTCAACGCCGGCTGAACCAGCGCGGCTTCGGTAATATCGTCAAATCCCACCAGCGCAAAATCACGGCCCGGCTCACGCCCGGTTTTACGCAGCGCCTGCATCACGCCCAGCGCGACAATGTCCTGGTAACAAACTGCGGCCGTGATTTGCGGATAGCGGGTCAGCAGCGCTTCGGCCACTTTCGCGCCGTCGATCTGGCTGGCCTGGGCCGTGACGATCCACTCCGGCCGCGGCGAGAGCCCGCTCTCGAGGAGCGTACTGGTGAATCCGCCAATACGCTGTGCCCGAGTACCAGAACTCAGGCTGCCGCCGATAAAGGCAATCTGTCGGTGGCCCATTTTCAGCAAGTGCGCCGTGGCCATCTGCGTGCCGAGAAAGTTATCGGTACCGACAAAATCAAAATCCGGATCGCTGAGTGGGCGCACCACCATAATGGCGGGAATATTGCGTCTTTTCAGCGCATCAAAAAATGAGGCCGGCGTTTCCCGCGCCGCGCACAGCACCATGCCGCAGGCGCTATTGCGCATCAGCGAGTCGACAAACTTTTGCTGCCGCTCGCCTGACTCTTCGCTGTTTGCCAGGAATAACAGCAAATCATGCCGCTCCATTTCATGGCTTAAGCCTGCCGTCATCTCACCGTAAAACGGGTTGGTGATGTCATGCAGCAGCAGTCCAACCTGGTTGCTGCTGCGATTACGCAGATTGGCGGCGGTCTGATTGTAGACATAGCCAGTTTCATCCAGCGCCTTCAGCACTCGTTCGCGCGTAGCTTGCGAAATCCGCCCGCGGTTACGCAATACCATCGAAACGGTGGCCGTAGATACTCCTGCCCGTTCAGCCACCTGTGCCAGCGTCACTGTTGTCATGATCTCTCCCGTTCGTTTACCGAAGGTTAATCGAATAACCTAAAAATTGCATTTTTCCTTGTGACAGGACTCACAATAACGCCCATTTTGTCGCTTTACTTGCGCATTATGGCGGGTTAATCGCGTTAACCACACTATCAAAATAAGGTTAATCGATTAATCTTTATTTAGCCAATACGGAGACAGATAATGCAAACGACCTATGATAAATTCCCTGAAGTGACGGTTCAGGGTTATGACGACCAGGCCTGGCAGGGCTGGGAATCCCTCTCTGCGACGCTTCGCCTCAGGGCTTCAGCCGCCTCCAGAACCGTGCTGGTTGTGGACTGCTATCCCGGCGTCCGGCTTGACGAACTGGAGCAGCGACTGCTGCCGTCGCTGAACGCTACGCGGGTGCTGAACGTCGAATCCGCCCGCCGCGATGAACAGGCGCTCCACGATTTGCTGGCGCGTAACCTGACCGACGACCGTGTTTTTGGGGTCCTCTCCTGTCATCATCTGGAAGAGTTTTTTAACGCCGACAAGTTACATCAGTTGCGCCAGCAGGTCGATGCCGTGACCGAAGGCCTCATCGTTATTTATGGTCCCGGCGCCGCGCTCGTTCATCCGGGCGATGTGCTGGTCTATGCCGATATGCCGCGCTGGGAAATTCAGCAGCGCATGCGCCATGACGGCCTCGGGAACTGGGGGGCGGACAACCAGGACGAGGACATCCTCCGTCGCTATAAGCGCGCCTTTTTTATCGAATGGCGCGTCTTCGATCGCCACAAAACGCCGCTGCTCAAACGCGCCGACTATCTGCTCGATACCACGCAAAAAGAGGCGCCGACGCTGGTCAGCGGCGAAGCGCTGCGCGCCGCCCTCCAGCAAACCACCACCCGTCCGTTCCGCGTCGCCCCGTTCTTCGATCCCGGCATCTGGGGCGGCCAGTGGATGAAACAGCAATTCGATCTCGATCCCGCCGCGCCCAATTACGCATGGTGTTTTGATTGCGTGCCCGAGGAAAACAGCCTGTTACTGCGCTTTGGTCAGGTGCGGATCGAGATCCCCTCACAAAACCTGGTTTTACTTCATCCTCGCGCGCTGCTTGGCGAGAAGGTTCACGCCCGGTTTGGCGCTGAATTTCCCATCCGCTTTGATTTTCTCGACACCATCGGCGGCCAGAACCTGAGCTTCCAGGTTCATCCCGTCACCGAGTACATCCAGCAGCAGTTTGGTATGCACTACACCCAGGATGAAAGTTATTACATTCTCGAAGCGGAACCGCAGGCGGTGGTCTATCTGGGAACCAAAACCGGAACCGAACCGCAGGCGATGCTGGACGATCTTAAGGCCGCGGCCCGCGGGGAAAAAACCTTCGACGATGCCCGCTTTGTTAACCAAATCCCGGCCCGTAAGCACGATCACTTCCTGATCCCTGCCGGCACGGTTCACTGCTCTGGCAGCGGCACGATGGTCCTCGAAATCAGCGCCACGCCGTACATTTTTACCTTCAAGCTGTGGGACTGGGGACGTTTAGGTTTAGATGGCCTGCCGCGCCCCGTCCATCTGGAGCACGGTGAGCAGGTTATCGACTGGCAGCGCGACACCCGCTGGGTTGCCGACAACCTGGTAAACCAGGTCGAACCCGTGGCCGAAGGCGAAGGCTGGCGTGAAGAACGGACCGGGATGCACGAGCGTGAATTTATCGAAACCCGCCGCCATTGGTTCACCGCGCCGGTGACTCATCATACTCAGGGCGGGGTGAACGTTCTCAACCTGGTCGAAGGTGATGAGGCCATCGTTGACAGCCCGAGCGGCGCCTTCGCGCCTTTCGTCGTCCACTATGCCGAGACCTTTATTATTCCCGCCGCAGTGGGCGAGTATCGTATTTCACCGTCGGGCAAAGGCACAGGACAGCCGCTCGCCACCATTAAAGCCTGGGTAAGAGGATAAGCGCATGATCAACGTAATAGTTGCCACCCACGGCCCGCTGGCGAACGCCCTGCTTGCAAGCGGCCGCATGGTTTACGGCGAATTACCACATGTTTTCGCCGTGACGCTCGACGAGCAGGCTGGCATTGAAGGCTTCAGACAGGATTTCGCCCGCACGCTGGCCAGCGCCGGACAAAACGCCGATGGCGTGCTGGTGCTGTGCGATATGCAAAGCGGTACGCCGTGGAACATCGCCTGCCAGCACGCGTTTTCCACTCAGACGATCCCCCCGGTCGCCGTCGTGGCGGGGGTCAATTTCCCGATGCTGCTGCAAAGCGACGAGGTTCACCATTTAACGGATGTGCACGATGCTGCCGCACAGCTGCTGGCGTTAACCGTACCGACACTGGTCATGGCTGCCCCGACGATATCCGTTCAGTCCGATGATTTTTAAAGGAAACCGCTATGAGTATCTCTTTTGTACGTATCGACGACCGCGTTATTCATGGGCAGCTCGTGACACGCTGGGCCAAAGAGCTGCCCTGCGATGGTATCGTCGCCATTGACGACGCCGTCGCGGCCGATCCGCTGCTCTCATCAGTGATGAAAGGCGCGGTCCAGGACACCAAAGTCTGGCTGTTCGATACCGCGACAGCTATCGAAAAATTGCCCAAAGTGATCGCCAGCGATAAGCGTTACTTCGTGATTGGCAAATCCCCCGTTACGCTCCAGCGCATCGAAGAAGCCGGTATCAGCCTGAAAAATGCCAACGGCAAAATTAACGTTGGTCCAATGAGCGCCCGCGCCGATACCCGAACCATTGGCCCGAATCAATCGGTCAACGCGGAGGAGATAGCCGCCTTTGACTGGCTGGTGCAGCACGGACATCTTGTTGAGTTCCGCCTGGTCCCGGATGCCGGCTGTTACAGCTGGCAGGACGCCCGGCAGAAGCTGAAATAAGGAGCGGATGATGATTATCGAAGCGACATTGATAGGCTTTCTTTGCTATCTGGGCGCCCTCAGTAGCCCCTGGCTTTTAGGGCTGACCGGCGGCTGGTATCTGATCACCCGGCCGCTGGTTTCCGGCATGCTGGTCGGGCTTATTCTCGGCGATGTGAAAACCGGCATTATGATCGGCGTGGCGGTCCAGGCCGTCTATATCGCCATGGTGACACCGGGTGGGTCGATGCCGGCCGACCTTAACTTTGTCGCTTACCCGGCCATCGCCCTCGGGATCCTGTCAGGAAAAGGGCCGGAAGTGGCGGTAGCGCTGGCGGCCACCATCGGTATCGCCGGGACCATTCTGTTTAACGCCATGATGGTGCTGAACTCTTTCTGGAACCATCGGGCCGATGTTGCGCTGGATCGTGGCGACGAACGCGGAATTTATCTCAACAGCGCCATCTGGCCCCAGGCCACGAACTTCGTTTTACGCTTCGTACCGACTTTTATCGCCGTCTATTTCGGTGCGCAGTACATCAGTAGTTTTATGGACAGTTTGCCCAAAATCATTCTGTCGACGATGAATGTGCTGGGCGGCATTCTGCCTGCGGTGGGGATCGCTATCCTGCTCAAACAGATCATTAAAAACTACACCATGCTGATCTATTTTCTCGTCGGTTTCGTCTGCATCGTCTTTTTAAAGCTCAATATGGTCGCGCTGGTGATCGTGGGCTCGCTGCTGGCGCTAATCCATTACAACTACAAACCGGAGCCGCAGCAGAGCACTGGCGCAAAACCGGTCGTCGATGATGAGGATGAATTCTGATGGAAGAACGTACCCTGACCCGCAAAGACCTGCGCCGCTGCTGGCGCGCGTGGATGATGCACAACCTTTCCTCAATGAGCTTTGAACGCCTGGAATCCTTCGGCTTTTGCCTGAGCATGCTGCCGGTGGCGAAAAAACTCTATCCCGATGCCGCCCAGCGCACCGAAATGCTGCGCCGTCACGCATCGTTCTATAACACCGAGCCGCAGATCGGCGCGATCGTCAACGGTATGGCGCTGGGGCTGGAGGAGAAAAAAGCCAACGGCGAACCGATCGATGGTGAAACGATCAATACCCTGAAAGTCGGCCTGATGGGGCCGATCGCCGGGATCGGTGATTCAATGATCCCCGGCATGCTTATCCCGATTTTGCTGAGTATCGGTATGGCGCTGGCGGCCGGCGGCAGCATTCTCGGGCCGCTGTTCTATACCGTCGCCTGGCTGGGCATCATTATTCCCGGCTCGTGGTTTCTGTTTCTCAAAGGCTACAAAATGGGTTCCGGATCGGTAGAGATGCTGGTCAGCAGCCAGTCTACTCGCCTGCGTGAAGCCTTGTCGCTACTGGGTGTTTTCGTCATGGGCGGCGTTGCGGCAAGCTACGTTAAACTCGCAACCGGGCTGGAATTCGTCACCAAAGATGGGGTCAATATTCACGTTCAGCAGATGCTGGATGGCATCTTCCCGCAGCTGCTGCCGCTGGTGGTGGTGCTGGGGACGTGGTATTTGATGGCCAAACGCGGGGTTTCACCGGTAAAAGCGATGGTGCTGCTGCTGGTACTGGCCGCACTCGGCGTGGTGAGCGGTCTGTTTGCCGGCTGATATCGGATGGTGTTGTGAAAACGCCCCGCTCGCGTCGCGCAGAGCGGGGCGAACGCAGCGGATCGCGTGAAGATCCGCCCAACGTCAAAAAAACCGGGGCTATGCCCCGGTTGTGCTATGGATGGAAATTCCGCCATAGTTCCGCCGTCTTATCCGGACGGGAGATAAACTGGAAGCGGGCAGGATCGTCAATAAACTGTTGATAAACTGGCGCGGAGGTAATGCCAAACTCCGTATACTGCCGGGGGGTAATAGCCTGCAACCGCCCGGGAATATAGTGCGAATTATGCAACCAGATAATCTGTTCATCCTGCAGCAGCGGATACCAGGCCAGCCCTTTTCGGGCGCGCACGGCATCATATTCAAAACCGTACTCGCGATCGCACCATGCGCCAAAAGTTAAGGGTTCATCCTGGCTCGCCGAAATGGTGGCATGCCCCCAGCCGGGCGGTACCAGTACCTTTTCTCCCGGCCCGGCGATGACCGCAAAGCAGCGTCCGGGGTCGTCCTCCACGTACTCTTGCATGTAGATGATGGCTTTCCCCTGCCAGATTTCATACAGCTCCGGCGGCGACCAGCCGCTGTGCTGGCTGATGCGATGGACATGTCCCTGACTGCGAATCGGTTCTTCCCCCAGTCGCCCGGCGGCATAGGTCACCACGCCAAACAGCAGCATCCGTTTTTTCAGCTCTTCACGATCCTGCATCCGCGCCACATCCATGGCGATGGCATACACCTCCTCCGGCCCTTCACAGTGGGGATCGCGCAGCGAAGCGCGAATCTGATCGAGACGACGGATTTCCGGCATCGGTCCGGTGACATCATTGCCGTAGCTAAAACCCAGCGGCCGCTGATGAATCGCCATATCCAGCCCGTAACAACCGTCAGATTTCGCCATTCTGCACCGCCTTGACCTGGAGAGTCCGATTCTCTTCAAAGACCCGCAGCGCAAAGCCGTTTGCCAGCGCAGCGTAATCGTGTCCCGCCACGCCGGGCCAGACCGCCAGCGCGGAAAGCGTATCGCCACCGGTATTAATCAACCGGTGCGCGGTAAACCCCGGAATAATATGTACTGACCCGGCAAAAACCTGCTCAAAGCGCGCTTGTCCTTGCTCATCTTGCAGCAGCAGTAAACCACTCCCGCGCAGACCAAAGTAGACTTCGCCTTGTTCACGACGGGCATGGAAATGCCCGCGGGTCATAAAATACTCGTTGCCCACCTTCCCGGGATAAAGATGGGTGACGCCGGTATACAGCGCCCCTTCCGCTGAAGAGGTATCAAGCATTTCCACATCATAAACGACCAGCTCGCCCACCATTCCCTGACGCGCGCGCTCATCGGCGAATACCCGCGCAAGATCCGCAATGCGCGTTGATTTACGTAACAACGGGCCATCGGCAAGTGCGCCGCTGGCCCAGACCACCTGCGGTGGCTGAATAAAGGAAGGATTCATATTTGTCTCCGGCCCGAGGAGAACAACAGGATCAGATTAGCAGATTAATCGATTAACCTCAGAGGGGCCGGGTGACTTTGTAACTGATATCACACAAAAGTTCGGCAGCGTCGCCGCTCACTCCAGCGTATAACTTACGATCAGCTGGCCTTTTTTGATTTTCACCTGGGTGATCGTCACCACACCCAGCTCAGACAGGCTGGCAACATGCGTTCCGCCGCAGGGATAGGCCGGTAATGGACCAAACCTGACCTGCCGCAGCCCATCCTCATAAGCCAGATGCCGCGGCAGATTTTCCGCTTGCCAGCCCGCGATCGTCGCCAGAAGCGCGCTGGCCTCCGGCACGATGGCGGGCGCGGTGGCGGTGAAAGTTATCCGCCCTTCTCCAGGCCAGTGGTGCGCTTTGATGGGATGCCAGCCGGCGCCTTCGCCCGCCAGGCCGATCAGATGTCCCGCAGAGTGCAGCCGCGAATGCAGACGCCGGGCAGCGTCATCCACCCGAATCGTCACCCCTCCAGGTGGCAGCGGTTGTGCGACAATGTGCATGACGCTGTCGCCTCGCGCCACCACGCCTTCAACGGCAATACCGTCAATCCAGCCGCGGTCGGCCGGTTGCCCGCCGCCCTGCGGGTGAAACAGGGTCTGGTCCAGCTCAATGGCATAGCGGCCGTCGGCTTCGGCCAGGCAGCTCAGTACCCGCGCGCGGCCTTCGGTCGCATCGCTGGTGTAATAAAGACGTTCAGTCATGGGGTTGTCCTCTTCTCTGTCAGGACAGTATATTGATATTACGCATGGCGATAATCCCGTCATCCATCAATGCACTTTTGCTTCATGGGCACAAATGAATCTCAATTTACTCCCCGACCTTGCCCTGTTCGTGCAAATTGTCGACCAGGGCAGTTTTTCTGCCGTCGCCCGCCTTTCCGGGGCAACGCCTTCGGCGGTCAGTCGCAGCGTCTCGCGACTGGAACACGAACTGGGCTGTAAGCTGCTGCACCGCAGCACGCGTAAATTACGCCTGAGTGATGCCGGCAAAACGGTGTATGCGCACGCGCAGGAGATGCTGGAATCGGCGCGCCTGGCGATGGACTCCGCCAGCAGTACGCAGGAGGTGGCGCAGGGAAAACTGACCCTCAGCGTGCCAAAAGCCGTCGGGCGTTTTGTGATTCACCCGTTGATGACGGAATTTCTCACCCGCTACCCCGGCGTGGACGTCTGTCTGCGGCTTGAGGACCGCTATCTGGATCTGATTGATGATGGTATTGATCTGGCGCTGCGTATTACCCACAGCCCCTCTCCCGGGCTACACGGCAAGCCGCTGATGCCGGTGACCCACGTGATCTGCGCCACAGCGGACTATTTGCTGCAGCACGGCACGCCGCAAACGCCGGCAGAGCTGCGCGCCCACAGCTGCATCAGCCTCGGCGAAACGCCGGCCGACTCACGCTGGAAATTCCGACGGGCGGGTAAAACGGAAACTATCCAGACTCACGGACGCTACGCCGCCAACCATACTGCCGTACGCCTTGATGCGGTGAAGCAGCATTTAGGTATCGGCAGCCTGCCGCTGTTTACCGCTCGCGACGCGCTGGCCCGGGGCGATATCGTGCAGGTTCTGGCAGAATGGGAGTTTATCAGTAGCTATAGCGGACAGCTGTGGCTGCTGTGGTCGGGCAATAAACATATGCCCGCCAGAATGCGGGCCATGATTGATTATCTGAGCGAGAAAATTGACGGTCGCCAGGCCGCTTACGGCGCCAGGGCCAACACTTCCGCCACCCAGCGCTGAAAACCGCCCACATCCAGCTCCAGCGCAACGCGAGCGTTCGCCGGCTGCCCGAGCCGCCCTTCGATATCGACGACGGTGGTACCGGATGTCCAGGTCCCCTGCGTTTCCACCGCCACAAAGCACGGTTGTAGGGTAAACAGCTCGGGGCGCACCAGCCAGGCAATGGCGCACAGGTCATGCATACGTAGCCCGCTGCTCATGCTGCCGCTGCGATAATGGCTGAACAGCGCGTGGAGCATCTTTCCGGTTTTGTTCAGCGCGGGCAGCGTGGCGAGGTACTCCGGCGTCAGCATCGCCCGGTTCGTCACGTCGAGACCGCACATCACGATCTCCAGACCGCTGCGAAATACGCTGGCCGCGGCTTCCGGGTCGATAGCAATATTGAACTCCGCATTGGGCGTGAAGTTACCGCGCCCGGCAGAACCGCCCATGATCACCAGCCGGCGAATATTAAAGCGACATTCCGGATACTGCGTCAGGAGCAGCGCAATATTGGTCAACGGACCAATCGCTACCAGCGTAATGGGCTCCTGAGCATGCATCAGCGCGTCGCGAATGGCCTGAAAGGCCGGTTTCGGCAATGGCTGGCAGTCATGCTCGACAAAATCATACCCTTCCATACCGGACTCACCATGCACGGAGGCCGCATCGCGCAGCGGGCGCAAAAGCGGCATCGACGCCCCTTGAGCCAGCGGAACCTTCGCCTGCCAGAAATGCAGTAGCTGCAGGGCATTACGGGTGGTTTTTTCCACCGACACGTTCCCCGCCACCGTCGTCATCAGCTGCAGATCGAGCTCGGGGGCAAACAGCGCAGCGGCGATCGCCGCCGCGTCGTCAATGCCGGGATCGGTATCAAGAATGATCGGTAAGCGCATCGTTTCTCCCAAAAAAAATGCCAGACGTTAAGTCTGGCATCTTCTCACATTCGCTGGCGAAAGAACTTAGTCTACTTCACGGACATCAACCCGCAGCTCTTTCGGTACTTCGAAAACGATATTCTCTTCACGCCCTTCCAGCGGGACGGCTTCTCCACCGCCCAGCGCCTGCAGACGCGCAATCACGTTCTGCACCAGAATATCCGGGGCCGATGCGCCTGCGGTCACGCCAACGCACGCGGCCTCTTTGACCCACGCTTCCTGAATATCCGTCGCGTCGTCAATCAGATAGGCTGCTTTCCCCATCCGCTGAGCGAGCTCCGCCAGACGGTTGGAGTTAGAGGAGTTTTTCGACCCCACCACCAGCACGACATCGGCCTGTTCCGCCAGCGCACGCACCGCTTCCTGACGGTTGGTGGTTGCGTAACAGATATCGTCTTTGCGCGGCCCGACGATTTTTGGGAAGCGTTCGCGCAGCGCGTCGATCACATCCGAAGTGTCATCTACCGAGAGGGTGGTCTGCGTCATAAACGACAGCCGGGCGTCGTTTTTCACCTCCAGCTTCCAGACGTCATCGGGCGATTCCACCAGATACATTCCCCCTTCCGGGTTGCTGTACTGGCCCATCGTCCCTTCGACTTCCGGGTGACCGGCATGGCCAATCAGGATCGACTCTTCGCCACGACGACTGGCGCGGGCGACTTCCATATGCACTTTGGTCACCAGCGGACAGGTCGCGTCAAAGACCGTCAGATCGCGGTTTTTCGCTTCATTACGCACCGCCTGAGATACGCCGTGCGCAGAGAAAATCAGGATCGCGCCATCAGGCACTTCGCTAATCTGTTCGATAAAAATGGCGCCGCGCTTGCGCAGGCTATCGACCACATAGCGGTTATGCACCACTTCATGACGCACATAGATCGGCGCGCCGTAGAGCGTCAGCGCGTTTTCGACAATGCTGATAGCGCGGTCAACGCCGGCGCAGAAGCCGCGCGGGTTAGCCAACAGGATCTGCATTTCACTCCTCCAGCGCCGGATCGATTTCCAGCACTTCAATATCAAAATGGACGGTGCGCCCGGCCAGCGGGTGGTTGAAATCCACGGTGATCGAATCGCCGTTCACTTCACGAATCACGCCGGGCATTTCGCTGCCATCCATTGCGGTAAAGAGCATAATCGCGCCAATTTCCGGCTCGCCCGCATCGATAAATTCACGACGGGAAAAATACTGGATAAGATCCGGGCTTGGCACGCCAAACGCGGCATCGGGCTCCAGCGAAAATACCTTTTTCTCACCCTCTTTCAGACCCAGAAGCTGTTGTTCAAGACCTTCAGACAGGGAGGTGTCGCCAAGGCGAAACAGGGCAGGTTTGCCGTTATTGCGGGTGGATTCAGCCGTTGAGCCATCATCCAGTTTCAGCGTGAAGTGAACGAGGATCGCGCTGTTGCTCTGTACGGATTTAGACATGCAAATTGCTCGCTTGTTTTGGCCCGCCTGTTTGCCCGGTGACGCTACGCTTACCGGGCCTACGGAAGGGCACAAATTCTGTAGGCCGGGTAAGCGCAGCGCCACCCGACATTTACATTTACACCGGCTCTTTCGCCGAAGGTTTTGGCAGGAAGCCTTCCAGCACAATCAGCGCCGCGCCGATACAAATTGCGGTATCGGCGAGGTTGAAGGTAGCGAAATGCCAGTCTCCGACGTAGAAATCAATCATATCGACGACAAAACCATGCCATAGCCGATCAAACAAATTCCCCAACGCGCCGCCAATAATCAGCGCGTAGGCAATGTTGTTCAGCTTTTGCGTGGCTTTTGAGCGATACATCAATACCGCCAGAATCACGCAGATACCAATGGCAATGCCGGCAAAGAACCAGCGCTGCCAGCCGCCGCTATCGGCAAGGAAACTAAAAGCCGCGCCATAGTTACGCGCATAATGCAGATTAAGCGACGGGAACAGCGATACCGTATCCCCCAGAGCAAAGTTCTGGAGGATCAGGAATTTACTGCCCAGGTCAATAATCAGCACGGCTACAACGACCCAAAGCCAGCGTAGCCCCGTTGAACAGACAGATTTACTCATCAGGCAAACTTACGTTTTTCGCCGTCACCGGCGACGTTGCTGACACAGCGACCGCAGATTTCCGCGTGTTCCGCCACCTTGCCGACATCGCTGGTATAGTGCCAGCAGCGTGGGCATTTCTCGCCTTCGGCTTTACTCAGCACGACTTTCAGACCTTTCAGCAGTTCACTCTGCCAGGCATCCGCCGGCGCCTGTGCATAATCGGCAACCGTCGCCCCGGAGGTCAACAGGACAAATCGTAATTCGCTGCCCAGCGCGTTCAGCTTCGCGGCCAGATCGGCATCGGCATACAGCGTGACCGCCGCTTCCAGAGAACCGCCCACCAGCTTGTCGGCACGCGCCTGCTCGATGACCTTGTTGACTTCGCCACGTACCTGCAGCAGGTCGTCCCAGAAGTCGTCGTTCATCGCTTCGTCATCGGCCAGGCCGAACAGACCTTCATACCACTCACCGGTGAAGACGTATTTCTCGCGGGAACCCGGCAGGTAGCCCCAGATTTCGTCTGCGGTGAAGGACATGATCGGCGCCATCCAGCGAACCAGCGCTTCCACAATATGGAACAGCGCGGTCTGGCAGCTGCGACGCGCCACGCTGTCCGCTTTCGCGGTGTACTGGCGATCTTTGATGATGTCGAGATAGAACGAGCCCATTTCGATGGAGCAGAAGCGCATCAGGCGCTGCACCACTTCGTGGAAATCATACGATTCGTAGGCCTTCAGGATATCTTCCTGCGCCGCTTGCGCGCAGCCTACCGCCCACCGATCGAGCACCACCATCTCTTCCGGTTTCACCATATCTTTGACCGGATCGAAACCGTTAAGGTTCGCCAGCAGGAAGCGTGCGGTGTTACGGATACGACGATAGCTGTCGGCAGCACGTTTAAGGATCTCGTCAGAGACCGCCATTTCGCCGGTGTAATCGGTAGACGCGACCCACAGACGCAGGATATCCGCGCCCAGTTTATTCATCACATCCTGCGGAGAGACGGTGTTACCGATGGATTTGGACATTTTACGTCCCTGACCATCTACGGTGAAACCGTGCGTCAGCACCTGGCGGTACGGCGCTTTGCCCTTCATCGCCGTGGAGATCATCAGCGAGGACATGAACCAGCCGCGATGCTGGTCAGAACCTTCCAGGTACATATCGGCGGCGTGACCGGAGAATTCAGGGCGTACGTCAACAACGGAGGAGTGGGTAGATCCGGAGTCGAACCACACGTCCAGGGTATCCGGCACTTTCTCGTAGTTGTCCGCGTCAGCGCCCAGGATGTCGCGGGAATCGAGATCCCACCACGCCTGAATGCCGTCAACTTCAACGCGCTTCGCCACTTCTTCCATCAGTTCCAGGGTGTTCGGGTGCAGTTCCTGCGTCTCTTTGTGCACAAACAGAGACATCGGCACGCCCCAGGTACGCTGACGGGAGATACACCAGTCAGGACGGTTAGCAACCATGGATTCGATACGCGCCTGGCCCCAGTCCGGGATCCACTGCACGCCTTTGATCTCTTTCAGCGACTGCGCGCGCAGACCTTTCTGATCCATGCTGACGAACCACTGCGGGGTCGCACGGAAGATGATCGGCGACTTGTGACGCCAGCAGCACGGATAGCTGTGCTGCATTTTCTCAACGTGCAGCAGCGCACCGCTTTCGCGCAGCATTTCAACGATGATGTCGTTCGCTTTAAAGACGTTAATACCGTCCAGCGCCGGATAGGTCCCCGGCAGGTAGGAACCGTCCGGGCCGACCGGATTGGCAATTTCCAGGCCGTATTTCTGGCTGATGGTGTAGTCGTCCGGACCGTGGCCGCCGGCGGTATGGACCGCACCGGTACCGGCATCCAGAGTGACGTGATCGCCGAGGATGGCCGGTACGTCGAAGTCGAGGAACGGATGCTTAAAGCGCATCAGTTCCAGTTCATCACCTTTCACCGCCGCCAGGATGGTGTAATCCGCAATACCCGCGCGTTTCATCACGCTTTCAACCAGATCTTTCGCCAGGATCAGCGCCTGGCCTGCGACCTGCACCAACGCATAGTCGAATTCCGGCGACAGGGAGATGGCGCGGTTGGCTGGCAGGGTCCACGGGGTGGTGGTCCAGATGACCAGTGATACCGGGCCGGTGACATCGGCAACGCCGAATTTCGCCAGCACAGCGGCTTTGTCTACCGCGTGGAACGCTACGTCGATAGAAGGAGACGTTTTGTCGTAATACTCGACTTCCGCTTCAGCCAGCGCAGAACGGCAGTCGACACACCAGTGCACCGGCTTCGCGCCTTTGTGCAGGTGGCCGTTACCGATGATTTTACCCAGCGCACGGATAATGTTGGCTTCGGTTTTGAAGTCCATGGTCAGGTACGGACGCGACCAGTCGCCCAGCACCCCCAGGCGGATAAAGTCTTTACGCTGGCCGTCGATCTGCTCAGCGGCATATTCGCGGCACTTGGCGCGGAATTCAGCAGCGGTGAATTTCTCACCCGGCTTGCCATATTCCTGCTCCACTTTCAGCTCGATCGGCAGACCGTGGCAGTCCCAACCTGGAACGTAAGGCGAGTCATAGCCCGTCAGTCCTTTGGACTTAACGATAATGTCTTTCAGAATCTTGTTAACCGAGTGACCAATATGAATGCTGCCATTCGCATAAGGAGGGCCATCATGCAGAATGAAGGTTTTTTTGCCTTTTTTCGCTGCACGGATGATGCCGTACAGGTCATCATCGGTCCAACGCGCCAGCATTCCCGGTTCGCGCTTGGCGAGATCGCCACGCATCGGGAACCCTGTTTCCGGCAAATTCAGGGTGGATTTATAGTCACTCATCAGATTCTCGGTTCCGTATTTCGGTTTGATAAACACCAACAGGCTTATGCCTGCCTGGCCAGCCCAAAGAACTCGCGGGCCGTTAACTCATCACGTGCAATTTGCGCTTTCAGCTCATCAAGCGACGCAAATCGCTGCTCGTTACGTATTTTTTTACGCAGTATTACATCTATATGGCGACCATAAAGGTCCATTACAACGTCCAGCAAATGCACTTCCAGCTGCTGGCGAACGCCAGCAACCGTTGGACGGGTGCCAATGTTGGCGACGCCCACCAGCGGTTTGTCGCCCAGTCCTGTCACTTCCACCGCATAGACCCCTTTTACCGGGGAAACCTGACGACGTAGCGGTAAGTTCGCCGTCGGAAAACCAATAGTGCGCCCCAGCTCATCGCCGTGGACCACGCGTCCGGAGATCGTAAAGGGATGGCCCAGCAGGTTTTCCGCCTGCACAAGGTCGTCATCCGCTAGCGCCTGGCGCACCGCCGTGCTGCTGATACGTACACCGCCCTCGCAGAAAGTTTGGGTGCTGGTTACGTCAAAACCGTATTCCGCCCCGGCTTTCTGTAATAACAAGAAATCCCCCTGGCGACCAGCGCCAAAGCGGAAATCATCACCCACAGCAAGGAACTGCACGCCTAAACGGCGCACCAGCAGTTCGCTGATAAAATCCTGGGCGGTCAGGGCGGCGAAGCGGCGGTCAAAGCGCACGCACAGCACATAGTCGACGCCGCTTTCAGCCAGATAGCTCAGCTTTTCCCGCAGACGCGTTAAACGGGCTGGCGCCTTATCGGCGGCAAACAGCTCCAGCGGCTGTGGTTCGAAAATCATCACCACCACCGGTAAACCACGCTGGCGGCCCTCGGCGCGCAAACGCTGCAGCAGCGCCTGGTGCCCGCGATGTACACCGTCAAAATTACCAATGGTCAGCACGCACCCGTGCGGTGCCTGACTGAGATTATGTATGCCGCGTATCAGCTTCATGTCTGGCTCAAAACAGTGAAAATCGTCCGAGTATACCTTGTACAACTGACGACGTTAACCAGCGATTGCACCTCTTAACCGAAAGATCCCGGGAATTCATCAACTCAGCGCGGGAATGCGGCAAAAACTACCCGGGCCCAGCGATTTTTATGGTGGAAAGGCTGTATTCGCCAGCAACAAGCTGGTAGAATCTTGCGCCATCACTACGTAATAAAGCGTCGTTGTTTTAAGCGGCGCTTATTTGCACAAATCCATTGACAAAAGAAGGCTAAACGGGCATATTCCTCGGCCTTTGAATTGTCCATATAGAACACATTTGGGAGTTGGACCTTGGCTAATATCAAATCAGCTAAGAAGCGCGCCGTTCAGTCTGAAAAGGCCCGCAAGCACAACGCTAGCCGTCGCTCTATGATGCGTACTTTCATCAAGAAAGTATACGCAGCTATCGAAGCTGGCGACAAAGCTACTGCACTGAAAGCATTTAACGAAATGCAACCGATCGTGGACCGTCAGGCTGCTAAAGGTCTGATCCACAAAAACAAAGCTGCGCGTCATAAAGCAAACCTGACCGCTCAGATCAACAAACTGGCTTAATCGCCTGCTTGTTATCGCTTTGTAAAAAAACCCGCGAAAGCGGGTTTTTTTATGCCTGTCAGTTACGCCTGCGGCGTCGTGAAGAGTGACGAATAGTCGCGATTGCAAATCCGTTGCACCGCCGGATGCTGAATCATTCTTTCGGCAAAAATGGCGTGATACTCCTCCATCACATTCTCCATCCGTCCGATCTCAATAATCGTCTCATCCTGATAGAAGTCATGCGCGTAAAGCGTCGGCGCGACAAAAATCGCATTATGCGCCGCACCGAACGCCTTCATCAGCGCCGCATCATCAAACTCACCAAGAATCTCGACCTTCAGCCCCTGCGAGTTGAACCAGTTCAGAAGCTTGCGTCCCAGCATCGAGCGCCGGCCGGGGATCAGCAGACGACGCTCCTCCAGACAGGCGGGGAACGGTTTTTCCGGCGGCGGGTTCATACACCAGAAGCTCACGCTGCACTCGCCGATACGCACAGAGAACAGCCCTTCCTGCTGGGTGGAATCGATGGGGCAGTCTGAGATGATCATATCGAGCTTGTGCTGGCTGAGCTGCTCAAGCAGCATTTCGTGGGTCGACTCAAAGCAACGCAGATGAATCTGTTCATTATCCACTACCGCCGCATCCAGCACCCCGCTCACCAGCCTTTTCGACAAAGCATCGGCAACACCGACATCGAACAGCAGGTTAGACTCTTTGCGGTAGTTCACAATATCGAGCATCTCCTGACTCAGCGTGAACATGCGGTCTGCATAGCGGAACACCAGCTCGCCCAGTTCACTCGGCTCCAGCCCCCGCCCTTTGCGTTTAAACAATTTTCCCTGCAAACGCTCTTCAAGCGCTTTGATTTGCCCGGTAATGGTCTGCGGCGTCAGGAACAAAGCCTCCGCGGCGCCGACAACAGAACCTTCTTTGTAAACGTGCCAGAAGTAATACAGGTGGTTGTAATTAATATGCGACATGTTTCTCTCCCTGATAATGCCAGGGGAGCCCTTGCAGGCTCCCCATCGAATGTTAAGCCGTCGTGGTATCCGCAATACGCCTGCGTAGTATCATATACCCGGTCACGGCCGACAGAACTGATCCAATCAGGATGCCTAGCTTGGCCCAGTTGATTAAGCCAGGATTAACGCTGCTGAAGGCCAGACTGGCGATGAAAATCGACATCGTGAAGCCAATCCCGCACAGAATACCGACCGCCACTATCTGCTTGCAGGTCGTCCCTTCCGGCAGCGATGCCCATTTCAGTTTTAACGCCAGCCAGCAGAACAGGCTGATACCCAGCGGTTTGCCGATAAACAGCCCGGCAATAATCCCCAGCGGCAGCAGTGACGTCAGTCCTTCAATCGTTACGCCTTGCAGCGAGACGCCTGCGTTAGCGAAGGCGAAAAGCGGCAGAATCAGGTAAGCCACCCACGGATGCAGGACATGCTCAAGCTGCTTAGCCGGTGATTTACCGCCCTGCTCCTTCAGCGGGATCATAAAGCCAACGATCACCCCGGCTAACGTCGCATGAACCCCGGACTTCAGGACCGCAGTCCATAGCACCGCGCCGACCAGGATATAGATACCGGTGCGTCGGACGCCGCAAAGATTGAGCGCGACCAGCACGGCAATCGCCCCTGCCGCCACGCCCAGCGACAGGACGGAAAGGTCGCTGGTATAAAACAGGGCAATGATGATAATGGCGCCCAGGTCGTCGATAATCGCCAGCGCCATCAGGAAGATTTTCAACGCCGGCGGTACGCGACTGCCCAACAGCGCCAGCACTCCCAGCGCAAAAGCGATATCGGTCGCCGCCGGAATCGCCCAGCCCTCGCGGGTAATCGGATCCTGAGCATTAAACGCCAGGTAGATCAGCGCCGGGACAATCATCCCACCTAAGGCCGCCACGACCGGGAAAACGGCCTGACGGCGGCTGGCCAGCGCCCCCTGAATCATCTCACGCTTCACTTCCAGGCCAATCAGCAAGAAGAAGACGGCCATGAGCGCATCGTTAATCCACAGCAGCATGTTCTTATTGATTTCCAACGCGCCCACACGCAGCTGAACGGGTGTTTCCAGAAAGGAGTGGTAAATACCGCTGGTTGCGCCAGTATTAGCCAACAGCATAGCCAACGCGGCCGCGAAAATGAGGATAATGCCCCCTGAAGCATCGCTACTGAAAAAACGCTGCAGATGTTTCACTTTTACTCTCTCTATAAGGCTAATTCATCGATGAAACTATTCTAGTCGCCATAACACTTCGAAAAAATAAGATTATTATTGCGTTATAGCTCGATTTTTACGATATAAAGCAAACGGCAAAGCGCGACTCTGACCGGAGGGATTCAGCCATCATTAACAGATAGCGGGCTGGAAACAAAAAAGCCACTTTAACAATAAAGTGGCTTTTCAGAATCGCAGTAGATTAGCGCGTCAGGTCGTCGAAGAATTTCTTCACGCCATCAAAGAAACTTTTGGAGCGCGGGCTGTTTTTTTCACCCGTTGGGCCGCCAAAACTTTCCTGAAGATCCTTCAGCAGCTGTTTCTGTTTTTCATTCAGCCCTACCGGCGTTTCAACCACCACGCGGCACAGCAGATCGCCCTGCGCGCCACCACGTACGGATTTCACCCCTTTGCCACGCATGCGGAAGAGCTTACCGGTCTGCGTTTCGCCAGGCACTTTCAGATTGACGCGGCCATCCAGCGTCGGGACTTCAATCTCGCCGCCGAGGGCAGCCATGGTGAAGTTGATCGGCACTTCGCAGTACAGGTTATTGCCTTCACGCTCAAAGATAGCGTGCTGCTTAACCTGGACCTGAACGTACAGATCGCCCGCCGGAGCGCCGTGCTCACCCGCTTCGCCTTCGCCTGAAAGACGAATACGATCGCCGGTATCCACACCCGCCGGGATTTTGACCGACAGGGTTTTGGTCTTCTCGACCCGGCCGTGACCGTGGCATTTGTTGCACGGATCTTTAATCAGCGTACCGCGTCCCTGGCAATGCGGACAGGTTTGCTGAACGGCGAAGAAGCCCTGACGCATCTGCACCTGACCGGCACCGTGACAGGTTGGACAGGTTTGCGGTTTGCTACCGGCTTTCGCGCCGCTGCCGTGGCAGACGTCACACTCTTCCAGCGTCGGGATGCGAATCTCTTTAGTCACGCCGCGAACGGCTTCTTCCAGCGTCAGCTCCATGTTGTAGCGCAGGTCAGCGCCACGCGCCGCACGCTGACGGCCACGACCGCCGCCAAAGATATCGCCAAACACGTCGCCAAAGATATCGCTGAAATCTGCACCGCCGCCAAAACCACCGCCGCCGCCCATGCCACCTTGTTCAAAGGCGGCGTGGCCGTACTGATCGTAGGCCGCACGCTTCTGGTCATCAGTCAGGATTTCATACGCTTCTTTAATTTCTTTAAACTTCGCTTCGGCTTCTTTATCACCCTGGTTACGGTCCGGGTGATATTTCATGGCCAGGCGCTTGTAAGCCTTTTTGATTTCACGCTCTTCCGCTGTTTTGGAAACGCCCAAAATCTCGTAATAATCTTGCTTTGCCATTGGTGTTTTTCAGCCCCTTAACATGCGTGCACGGGCGGAGAGGAAACCTCTTCGCCCGTGCCAGTGTTTTACCCGTTCAAAGGGCGATTATTTTTTGTCTTTCACTTCTTCAAACTCGGCGTCAACGACATCGTCGTCTTTCGCGTTGCTTTCAGAAGCTTCAGCACCGCCAGCCTGCTGCTGAGCGTGTTGCTGCTGAGCAATTTCCATCAGCTTCTGGGAAGCCTGAGCCAGCGCCTGCATTTTCGCTTCGATGTCCGCTTTGTCTTCACCTTTCAGCGAAGTTTCCAGCGCGGTCAGCGCAGACTCGATGGCAGTTTTGTCGTCAGCCGGCAGTTTGTCGCCCGCTTCTTCAACCTGCTTACGCGTGCTGTGCAGCAGATGGTCGCCCTGGTTACGGGTCTGAACCAGCTCTTCGAACTTACGGTCAGATTCAGCGTTCGCTTCCGCATCACGAACCATTTTGGCGATCTCTTCTTCGTTCAGACCAGAAGAGGCTTTAATGGTGATTTTCTGCTCTTTACCGCTGTTTTTGTCTTTCGCGGACACGTGCAGGATACCATCAGCATCGATGTCGAAGGTGACTTCGATCTGCGGCATACCGCGCGGTGCCGGGTTAATCCCATCCAGGTTGAATTGACCCAGTGATTTGTTATCGGAGGCGCGTTTACGCTCACCCTGAATCACGTGGATGGTTACCGCAGACTGGTTGTCTTCTGCAGTAGAGAACACCTGGCTATGCTTGGTCGGGATAGTGGTGTTTTTGTTGATCAGCGCAGTCATCACGCCGCCCATGGTTTCGATACCCAGCGACAGCGGGGTAACGTCCAGCAGCAGAACGTCTTTAACTTCACCGGTCAGTACACCACCCTGAACCGCAGCGCCGATCGCCACAGCTTCATCCGGGTTAACGTCTTTACGCGGCTCTTTACCAAAGAACTCAGCCACTTTCTTCTGCACCATTGGCATACGAGTCTGACCACCGACCAGGATAACGTCCTGGATGTCAGACACGGAGAGACCAGCGTCCTGCAGAGCAACTTTCAGCGGCTCGATAGAACGGTTAACCAGGTCTTCAACCAGGCTTTCCAGTTTCGCACGCGTCACTTTGATGTTCATGTGTTTCGGACCGGTGGCATCTGCAGTGATGTACGGCAGGTTCACGTCGGTCTGCTGAGCGGAAGAAAGCTCGATTTTCGCTTTTTCAGCCGCTTCTTTCAGGCGCTGCATGGCCAGCGGATCGTTACGCAGGTCAATGCCCTGATCTTTCTTAAACTCATCAACGAGGTAGTTGATCATACGGCTGTCGAAGTCTTCACCACCCAGGTGGGTATCACCGTTGGTTGCCAGAACTTCGAAGGTTTTTTCGCCGTCAACTTCGTCGATTTCGATAATAGAGATATCGAAGGTACCACCACCGAGGTCGTAAACCGCGATAGTACGGTTGCCGACTTCTTTATCCAGACCGTAAGCCAGTGCAGCGGCGGTCGGTTCGTTGATGATACGTTTGACTTCCAGACCTGCAATACGGCCGGCATCTTTCGTTGCCTGACGCTGAGCATCGTTGAAATATGCAGGTACGGTGATAACCGCTTCAGTTACCGGCTCACCCAGGTAATCTTCAGCCGTTTTCTTCATTTTTTTCAGCACTTCAGCAGAAATCTGCGGCGGTGCCATTTTCTGACCTTTCACATCAAGCCATGCGTCGCCGTTGTCGGCGCCGATGATTTTGTACGGCATGATGGATACGTCACGCTGAACTTCTTCGTCCTGGAAGCGGCGACCAATCAGGCGTTTAATCGCAAACAGGGTGTTTTGCGGGTTTGTCACTGCCTGACGTTTAGCCGGCTGACCAACCAGAGTTTCACCATCCTGGGTATAAGCAATGATAGAAGGCGTGGTGCGATCGCC